>Ga0307991_1001285_pt1 | contig 17681 bp, 14 predicted proteins | sample EllFjometagen131_FD_203146 | JGI IMG/M metagenome (GOLD analysis project Ga0307991, IMG submission 203146) | Marine microbial communities from Ellis Fjord, Antarctic Ocean - #131 | ecosystem: Environmental > Aquatic > Marine > Unclassified | place: Southern Ocean | collected 2014-10-08 | reverse complement strand
AGTTACTCTGATGCTATTTTTCTCTTAAGCGTTCTTATTTTAATATTAAGTTTATTTTTTTACATAAAATCTTATCAACAAATAAAAAAAAACGAAATTGATAAAAAAAAATTAAAATTATTTTTTCTTATATTTAGCTTCTTATTAATTTTCATTTGGCCCATAACCTCTCACGATGCTTTCTCTTATATTTATCAATCTAGAATTATATCTCATCATCAAGCAAACCCTTATGAGCATAGCTATAGTGAATTTAAATATAATGATAAATTATATAATATCTTAGAAAATAAATGGTCTAGCCGCTATAGTCCTTATGGACCGCTATTTTTAAATATTGGTAGCGGTATAACTAAAATTGCAAATAATAATTTAATTATTTCCTTACTTCTATTTAAGCTAGTTTTTTGGTTATTTTTTATTGGTAGTGCTGGTTTAGTTTATAAAATTACTAAATCCTTATCTTCTTTTTACTTATTTGCTTTTAATCCTTATTTACTTTTTGAATTTTTAATAAACGGACACAATGACATTATTATAATATTTTTTCTTCTACTTTCATTATATTATCTTTTCAAAACATCTTGGAAAACACAATTTTTATCTATAACTTTTTTATTTTTAGCTTTTATAACTAAATCTTACGCTATAATTTTTTTACCCCTAGCTGGCATAAAAATAATTTTAAATAAAAAATTAATAACTGAGAAGGTAAAAATTTTTATTTTTTTCTTATTTTTTATAATACTTTCTACACTATTTAGTATATTTTTAATAGATAAAAACGTTAATCTAAAAACTCTACTATTACCTATTCAAAATCAAACAAATATTATAAACCCCGTCTTACATTCTCCTTTTATTGGAATCATTAAAAATATTTTTAAAACTTCTTGGAAAGATTCCGCTCTAATAAGTCAAACTATATTTATAATTATTTTTTCAGCATTATCATTGTTTCTTTCTCAAAAATATAAGTATAGGCAACTACTTAATTATCATATATTTATCTGGGTTTTAGCTACTATATTTTTCTTTCTAACCTGTATTCCTTGGTTTATGCCTTGGTATTTAACTATAATTATAAGCTTATTAATTTTATTAACTCATAACAATACTGATGTAAAACAAAAAATATTTCTATACAGTTTATACTTTATCTCATTTTTTGCTATAATATTCTATATAATACTAAGATAAACTATGTTAGTAGAAATTTGTCTCCCCGCCTACAACGAAGAATCTATTTTAGAAAAAAATATTACTATACTTTTAAATTTTGTAAAAAAACAAAACTGGTTTTTTAATATTCAAATAACCGTGGTCTTAAACAATTGTTCAGACAATAGTTTAGAAATAATTAAAAAAATCTCAGTTAAACATCCAGGAGTAGTATATTATAATTTAAAAAAAGAAGGCAAAGGAAATGCTGTAAAACATGCCTGGGAAAAATCTCAAGCTGATATATTTGCTTACATGGATGTAGACATTGCTGTTTCTTTGGAAAATTTAGATAGCTTACTTTCATCAATTTACTCTGAGAAAAATCATTTAGTTTGGGGCTCAAGACTCCTTCCTCTCTCTAAAACAAAAAGAGGGGTTATAAGAACAATTAGCTCTAAACTATATAATCTTTTGTCTCAAGCCGTCTTACACCATAAATTTACTGACCTGCAGTGTGGCTTTAAAGCCATAGATAATAAAATAAGAGAAGATATATTACCCTTAATAGAAGATGATAATTGGTTTTTTGATACAGAGCTGATCATTTACTCTAAGGGAAAAAAGTATCGCTTAAAAGAAATTCCCGTAAAATGGGAAGAGTCTAGATATCAAAAGAGAAGCAGTAAAATAAAACCACTTAAGGACGCCTATATATTTATAAAAAAAACCTATACCCTGGCAAAAAAAATAAAGTCTCCAAATAAGTAGAGACTTTAAAAATAAACAATATTAAATAATTAATGAGGAATATATTTCTTAAATTCCTTTTCTTTTTCTTTTCTTTTCCTTCTCTCTGGTATCTTCTTCAGTTTTATAAGTATAAATACTAGCCAAGTAAGTAACTCAATAAACCACAAAATTAACCAAAAACGAGCGGAGAAAAAAGTTATTTTCTCGTAATTAAAAAAAGTAACTAAAATAGCAATGAAAAGATTAGTTAAACTAAAATCAAATAAATAAGAAAATATATATTGATAAGCAGATTTTTTTCTTTTTAAAACATAAAATGCCAAACTAGCTAACAAAAAAATAGCCAAAGCAATAATAAGTAAATTAAAAAAAATTGGCAGTAAGGCAGGAGGATTATTAGAAAACCAAAACTTAGTTGTTAAAATGTTTTGCATAATTTTAAACTTTAATTAATACTAAACCGAAATGATATTTACCGGCTTTAAATTCTTTCTCTAATTGTAAACCAAGTCTAGGGGCTGCGTCAATAATACCTTGCTTCTTTACCCTTTTTTCAGGCTCAGGGCCAAAAGGAATGTCAGTACTTTCCCACTCTACAATTAATACTTTACCCTTATTTTTAAGCATTCTAATAGCCTCTCTTAGTATATCAGAACGTTTATCAGACTGATAAAGAGTGTTCACTAACAAAACTGTATCTAGAGAAGCTGTTTCAATTTTTGTCGCTTGCCAAAGTTCTAAGTTACTCCAAATTGTTTTTACTTGCGAAAGATTATCCTCTAATGACTTCTTCTCTATTTCTTGTAGTGAAGATTTCATAATATCTACAGCATAGACTACTCCTCTCTTACCAACCATTTTAGCAGTTGAAAAAGTAAAATAACCGAAATTACCACAACCCAGATCAGCTACCTTTTCTTCACTAGATATAGGAACAGACTTTAAGACTTGATCCACGTCTAATAAAAGATTTTTATTATTTTTTTCCATATTGTTTTTCTAATAATATTTGTCTAGTGATTACTTTCTTCTTGCTGTATTTTTGTTTAGAAATAATCGTAATCTGATTAATGCCATTTTTCAAATCTACCTCCTTACTAAAACTGCCCTGATTATTTAAAACTGACTCACCGTTTATAGTAATAATGGCTTCTGGCTCGGTCTCACCACTCAATTCAATAATACTCTCTTGGGCTACGAAGTTAGAAGGGGGGTAAGAAATTGAAAGTTGCGGTGGGGAGATAAGGCTAAAAAAATAAAAACTAAAGTAGGAAAGGCAGACAGCAATAATTAGAAAAAACGCAATGTTTCTTATAATTCTAGGAAAGGATAAAAACCTATTCTTAGATAACTTTTCACAAGAAAAATAATTATATTGTGAAGCTTTGTTTTGGGCAAAAGAATTATTAAAAAAATCTTGATCTAAATCCAAATAAGTAGCATATTTTAAAACAAACTGTCGACTGTATAGTCCGTGAGGTAACTGAGACAATTGATCGTTTTCCATTTTTTCTAGATAATCTTTCTTTATTCCCAAATCTTTAGAAACTTTATTAAAACTCAAAAATTTTTTCTCTCTAGCCTGCCTTAAAGTCTCTCCACAAGTCAACTGATGCTCAAACAATTTTTTTATTTTAAAATCTAGCATATAGAAAATAATTACTATTTTACATAACCTAAAGCTTCCAGAACATAATCAATTATCATAAAACTACCAAAAACAATAGCTAAGCCGACTATGGAACTAACTATAACATTTTTACCTTTAGTAATTTTATCTTGGCTACCACCTGAAGTTAAAAACATTACCCCTCCAACTACAAACATTAAAAGTGTGATTGAACCCACTACTCCAAAAATCATAGCATAAATCTGAGTAAATACTTTCATGAAATCATTTAACTCACAATCTCCAGATTCTCTACAAGAAGAACTAGGACCATCCATTAAAGACCAAGCAGCTTGAACCGGCTGAATGATTATAAACAAGCTAAAAACTAAAAATAATCCAACTAGCCATATTTTAAATGTTTTCATTTTCATAGTTTTTAATATTTTTTTATTTCACAGTTTGTTGCACCTTAGAGGCCGCTAAATTAATTGCTGCCTGTATATCTATACTACCATTATTTACACTTTCTATCATCTCGATCATAATTTCTTCCATAGCAATAGGATTTTTACCTTTATACCAAGTATGAGAAGTTAAAACTTGATCAGCGAAAATGCCTAATTCAGGATATTTTTCTTTTTGATAATTTACCAAGGACTTTAAAGCTGTTGGTTTTTTAGTTTTATCTAAATAAGATTTCACTTGTGCTTCAGCTGTCATAAATTTTATAAAATCCCAAGCTTCATTTTTATTTTTACTCTTACTAGAAACTGTTTCTAACCAATAATTAGCAAAGTTAAAACTAACCGTGCTACCTTCAATTTGAGGAAAATTAGTAACTGAAAAGTTTAATTGCGGAGCTCGGCTTTTTATTACAGGTAGGTTGTATGAATAACTAAGCATCATAGCTAAATTTCCACTGATAAACATATCTAAAGAACTGTTTAATTCATCACTCCAACAATACACCTCTTTAGCGGGTTTAGCAAAATCTGTATAAAAACGTAGTGCTTCCATTCCGGGATTGTAATTATTATTTTTGTAATTAGCTGGCACAGTATTAAAAAGTATTTGACCACTAGAGCTTTGCATTTGACCACCATTTTGCATAATTAAGGCAGAGAGTATATCTACACTTCTTTCTACATTTTCTCCCCCTCCCAAAGCTACTCCTGACTGAATAATACCGAAACGATTATCATGTCTGGTAAGTTTCTTTACATTTTGTTGGAAATCTCTATTCCAATATTGAGGTATTTCAGTTATACCAGCATTATTAAATAAATCTCTATTATAATACAAAGCTAATGTGTCTACAGACAAAGGTAAGCCGTAAATCTTGCCGTCTATAACCGCGTCATCATAAACTACATCAACAAAACTATCTTGTAATTGTTTTAAAGTTAAAGACTTATTTACACGAATATCAGGAACTTGCTCTTTCTTTATCGTCCCTTTAGTAACCATAAAAGCCATGGTAGTTTCTGCAGGCATAGGGGAAAGTTTGCTTTGATACTTTTTCATCCAACTACTCTGAATTGATAAAATATCTGGCCCCCTGTCTTCAGCTAAAGCATTTAAGATAGCCTCCTCATACTCATCATAACGTAATTTTTTATACTTTATGGTTATATGAGGGTGCATAGATTTATATTTAGCAATTATGTCAGAGAAATCATCAGTTCCATCAAAAACGCGCCAATATTCAATAGTTACAGGCGTAATTGCTTCTTGGGTACTCTTATCCAAGCGTTTGCACCCAAAACCTGAAACTAAAATAACCGAAAATAAGATTAATATTGATAAAAATTTAATTTTCATAAATAAGCTATATTATTAACTATTTTAAGTATAGCAAAATATTAATATTTTTTAAATGTTTAAAGTTTTTTATTGCAGTAACTTAGAAAATTTATTGGACGACTTAATTTCTTCAAGTTTCATACTCAGTAATTTACTCACTCCATCATCTCCCATAGTAACTCCATAAATTAAACCCGATCTTTTCATAGAAGCTCTATTGTGAGTAATGGCTATAAATTGTGTTTTATGAGACAGTTCATCTAATATCTCAGCCAACCTTTCTGAATTAGCTTCATCTAAAGCCGCATCTACCTCATCTAAAAAAACAAACGGTGCTGGGTTAGCACTAATAATAGCACAAATCAAAGCTATGGCCGTTAAAGCCCTCTCGCCACCTGAAAGCATATTTATAGAGCTAATTTTTTTACCTGGAGGACAGGCTTTAATCTCAATCCCGCTCAGCCCTGTGGCATTATGCTTTTTTAAAAACTTAATTTTTTGATTTACTTCATCATTTTCAATTTCAGCTTCTTTTTCATCAGCATTGTATAATTTAATAAGCTGAGCCTGACCACCGCTAAAAAGTTTCTTGAAATATTCATTGAAATATTTATCTATAGTTTTAAACTCAAGGTCAAACTGTTCTTTTATTTTTAAATCTAATTCTAAAACTATCTTTTCTAGAGATTTAATAGTATTTTCCAAATCTAAACTTTGCTGATAAAGAAAATCAAATCTTTCTTTAGTTTCTTGATATTCAATTTCAGTTTCTTTATCAATTCCACCTATAATCTCTAATTGTCTTTTAATATTAGAAATTCTAGAAAAACTTTCTTCAGGGTTTATAATTTTTTCTCCTTGGTAATTTTCAATTTCTGACAATAATAATTCCTCTTGTCTAATATCTTTTTCTAAATCTTCCTGCTTGGTTTCTTCTCGGGCAATTCTTACTTTTAGTTCACTAAGTCTAGCTGAATTATTATTAATCTTAATTTGCAAATCCTGTCCTTCTCTTTGTATAACAAAAACCTTCTGTCGAGATGACCTTTCTTGACCCTCTATAGTCGCTAAAGATTGTAGAATTTTTTGTTCTTTTTCATTTAAAGAATTTTTAATTTCTACAAAATCTTCTTTCTGTTTATTTAAATGAGTTATATTTTCTTGCTTACCTTGTTTAGATATTTTCTCCTCAATAGAAAAAAGCTCAACCTTAATCTCTCTTATTTGTTTATTTTTTATATCCTTGTCTTGCCTTAAGCTAGAAATTTTTAATCTATATTCTTGCTCCTTGTCCTCTAATTGAGAACGTTTATCTTGCCAAGAGACTAAACTTTCCTTCCAATTTTTTAACTCGCTAAGATTTTCCATTTCTCTGGGAGTATCACTGAAAAAATTATTAATATTATCATCAAAATCTGATTGTAAACTATTTATTTGATCAGCTAAATTAGAAGATTTTAAATCTAAATTCTTAAATTTTTCCCAAAATTCACTAACTAAACTCTTTATTTCTGTTTGTTTTGGTTTAAAGCTTAAAATTTTGTTTTCTAATTCATTAATATTAGATTTTACTTCTTTTAATTCTGAGTAGTCTTGATTATCTGTAGATTTCTCCAACTCCTCACTTAAAACAAACTCCTTCTTCTCTAGTAATTCTATATTATTTTTCATTTCCCTCTGTTTTTTTGACAACCAAGAAAGATCAAACTTACCTGAATTTTCTAAACCAATTTCTATACGAGTTTCTATCTGTGCTAAATCACGACTATTTTGAACTATCTGACTTCTTAAAATAGTCAAATCGTTTTCTAATTCTTTTTTTTCTTCACTTTCTTCTTGTATATTTTCTAAACTAGCTAATTCTGAGTTAATCTTATCTAATTTGAAATTAAGCTCTCTGTCATTTTTTTCTAAATCTAATAACTCTGAATTAAAATTTTTAAGTTTAGAATTTAAAACTTGCCAAAGTTGAGAAAAATACTCAATTTGTTTTTGTTTTAATTCTTTTTCTAAAACTACTCGCTTATTCAGTTTATCTATTTGTCTAGTTAAAGTTTTTAGTCTGGGCTCTATCTCTGCCACTAATCGAGCAACTTGCTCTAAGTTCTCTTGACTACCCTGAAGTTTATTTAAAGCAGCATCTCTTTTAATTTGAAATTTTTTCACGCCCGTGGCTTCATCAAAAAAATCTTTTCTCTCAGCCGGACTAGTGTTTAAAAAATTTTCTACTAAACCTTGACCTATAACACTATAGGTTTTTTGACCAAAATTAGCTTTAGCAAGTAACATCTGAATGTCGGATAATCTAACTCTTTTATTATTGATTAAATACTCGCTATCCCCATTTCTAAATAAGCGACGAGTAATGACAATTTCGTTATAGTGTAAAGGCGAGTCGACATCACCTAAGTCTTGTCTTGATTTATCCTCATTATTTAAATACAAAGAAACTTCAGCCATAGCCAACTTACCTTTTTTATCAGAACCAGAAAAAATTACATCTTCACCTTTTTTGCCACGCAAAGCTTTACTACTTTGTTCACCTAAAACCCAACGAACTGCATCAGCAATATTTGATTTACCCGATCCATTAGGACCAACTACAGCGGTTAATTTCTTTTTGGCTGTATTTTTGTCTTGTGGGAATAATAGGCTATTTTTACTAGCAAAAGATTTAAATCCTTGAATTTCTAATTTTTCTAAAAACATAAATGATAACGGATTATTGTTTTTTAATTTTATCCGTGTTATTTTTCTATTATAGATTTAAACTAATTTTTTATCAAATGAAACTAAAAGATAAACAGCTTATAGCTGAAAATATTGTTATAATTTCTGGTCCATCTGGCGCAGGTGAGGATACTATTATATCAGAATTAAATAAACAAATAAAATTAGAAAAAATTATTACTACCACTACAAGAGAAAAGCGGGTGGGAGAAAAAAATGCTAAAGACTATTATTTTATAAGCGATAAAGAATTTAAAGAAAATATAAAGAAAGGAGTTTTTGTTGAGTATGCTTGTGAATATAATGATAATTATTACGGAGTTAGTGAAAAAGAACTTTTAAGGGTCGCCAACAGTAAAAAATTAGGTATATGGAAAATTGAATATAAGGGGGTAATGACAGCTAAAAAATTATTTCCTCATATCAAAGCAATCCTTATAAAAGCCCCTTTATCCGAACTTGAAAAAAGACTAAAAAATAGAGATAAAAATAACCAAAAACATATTAAAGAAAGAATGAGTTATACTAAAGAATGGCTTAAACATCAAGAAATTTATGATTTCAAAGTAATAAATAAGAACGGTTGTTTAAGTAAGGCTACAACTAAAATCTTAAATTACTTAAAAAAAATAAAAAAATCTATTGACAAGTAAAATAATTAGTTATATTATACTTTACAGATAAAAAATAAGCTATATAATAGAATTAAAGGTTCTATTTTATTTATTTACTTTATATAAGTTACTTATATGCCAGAGGATAAAAATATTCCAACTACTGATAAACCATCAGAGGTTGTTGAAAAAAAAGAAGAAAATACTAAGGAAGAGAATAAATCTGACAAAAAACCTGACTTAAAGCCAGGTATGACTGTTCGTGTTTATCAAAAAATTAAAGAATTAAACATTAAAGGAGAAGAGAAAGAAAGAGTTCAATATTTTGAAGGTATTATTATTGCTAAAAAACATAATAAAGAAATTGGTGGCACTATTACCGTTAGGAAAGTATCTAACGGTATAGGTGTAGAAAAAATATTTCCTCTAAATCTTCCCACTATTGATAAAATTGAAATAAAAAAAATAGCCAAAGTTAATCGCGCTAAACTTTACTTTTTACGAAGAGGCTACAAGAAAAAACTTAAAGAAACTATCGTTAAAAAATAGGGCGGATGGCGAAACTGGTAGACGCGCAAGCTTGAGGGGCTTGTGGAAGCAATTCCATGGAGGTTCAAATCCTCTTTCGCCCACCAGAAATAGGGTGCATAGCTCAGCTGGTTAGAGCACTTCGTTTACACCGAAGGGGTCCAGGGTTCGAATCCTTGTGCACCCACCATTACAAAAAACAGATGAAAGTCTGTTTTTTGTTTTTTTGGAATGGTATCTATTCAATTCGTTGTATTCGTGATTAACAAAGCTTGCAACATATTTATAATTAAAATACTCATACTCATAATAAAAAATACCCCTAATTTAGGATATTTTTTATTATGAATATTTTAAAATATTTTATTTACCCAAAAATTCTCTAATTTCTCCTCTCTGATCCCTGGCTTTCTTATTTTCAGATATAGTTTTACGATTGTCTCCATAATGTTCTCTGCCGTGTTTAGTATTTTCTCTAATATCTTTTTTACTGCCTGACCCAAAATCCTTATATGACTTTAAATCCATTTTTTCTGATTTAGAAACTTCTACAGACTCATTTTCTTTTTCTGGAAGCATGTCTTCCAATAACTTATCTTCAACAACATTAACGGGCTCTACAGGTATATCATTTTTAAACTCAGCCTGAGATTTAACATCTTCATATTCTTCCTGATCCTTACTATCAAGACTTATATGATCTGTAAAGTCATAATCATCAGCAACATCTCCTACATCAATAAATTTTTTTCTAGGATCATTTTTATTTACAAGCTCTTCATCTTCATTAATAGATAATGACCCTTGTGGTTTACGATTCTTACGATCTAAAGATTCTCTTATAGCAGATTCTTCATTTGTAGATTTAAAGTTAAACATAATTGTAAAAATTTAATTTTATATTTTTATTTATAACATTTATTATAACATATGTTTTAGGTAATTACTAAAATAGTATATAAAAATATCTTTAATAAGTTATTCCTTAAGGAATGAAGACAAACCAGGTATTAATGAACCAAAAAGGCCTAACAACGATAATAACTAAAACTCATTACGGTGACGTTAAAGCTTGAAACTGCTTTACATCAAAAAAAATTTAACAATCTAAACCTTTAAGACCTTACTATCAAAATTAATTAACCCGTTCAAAATTTCAATGAATGGGGTTTTTTTTAATTAAATTATTGACTAATTATAAAAACTTCTTTATACTATATTTTAGAAATAGTTCTTTTGGTAATAAAGTAATAGTGATTATTTAGAAGGGCAAACCAGGCCTCCAAATGAGATAATAGTAGGAACCAAGCATACTTGGAGCGACCTAACTTAAATGCGTAAGAACCTGGGGTCATAGGACTTCGAGCGAAGCATTCTGAGTAGAATGTTATTTGTCCGGTAAATGGTAACATTTCGAATTTGCCTGAACCACCGGGTAACCCTAAAACCTTTTGAACTCTTTCATGCCCATTTTTGCAATGGGCTTTTTTATTTTTATTTATAAAAACTAAGGTCTTTAATTTATGCAATAAATTATATAGACATTAAATAACTATTATTCTTAAATGAAAAAATTTATTAGTCAAACCCCCAAAGAAACAAAAAATATAGCAACCCAATTCATTAAATTGATAGAGGCTCCTTTTTTAATAGCCTTAGAAGGTAATTTAGGTACTGGAAAAACTGTTTTTGTTAAAGGCTTGGCCAAGGAACTTAACATAAAAGAAGCAATAACTAGTCCTACTTTTAATATATTTAAACTATACAAAACAGGAAATAAAAAAATTAAATACCTGTGTCACGTAGATGCTTATAGGTTAAATTCTGCATTTGAATTAGAGGCACTAGGAATAAATGAATACATAGAAGATAAAGATACTTTAGTAATTATAGAATGGTCCAATAAAATAAAAAATATTTTACCTTCTAATTATTTTTTAGTTTCCTTAACCACTAAAACTGAAAAGAAGCGAGAAATAAAGATAGAAAGAATAAATAAAGATTAACTACTTTTATAAACTATCCGTCTTTATTGGCTTTTAATACTCTTGACAGTAAATACTTAATGCTTTATTATAATTGATATACTATAAAAACAGAAAAAAATACAAACAGTGATATAAATAATATTACTGTTTTTATCTCTGTTAAGTGTTCTTTAAATAATTTTAAATTTGGTGAGTGATTTTTTGATGCCAGTAGGCATCAACAAATACAACATTAAACATAAAGTTTTAAAAGCTCTTTTGCTTTTAAATCTCGGATATTTTTATGAGAGTTTGATCCTGGCTCAGGATGAACGCTGGCGGCGTGTCTAAGGCATGCAAGTCGAAAGCTAGTTTACTAGCTTGGCAAACGGGAGAGTAACACATTGGTAACCTGCCCCGAAGATGGGAATAACCTTGCGAAAGCGAGAGTAATACCCAATAGTAATAAGAAGTATAAGCTTCTTATTTAAAACTCCGGTGCTTCGGGAGGGGCCTATGGTCTATCAGCTTGTTGGCAGGGTAAAAGCCTACCAAGGCTATGACGGATAGCGGGTGTGAGAGCATGACCCGCCTCACTGGGACTGAGACACTGCCCAGACTCCTACGGGAGGCTGCAGTCAAGAATCTTCCTCAATGGCCGAAAGGCTGAAGGAGCGACGCCGCGTGCAGGAAGACGCTTTTCGGAGTGTAAACTGCTTTTATTAGGGACGAAAATTTTTGACGGTACCTAATGAATAAGGGGCTGCTAACCTCGTGCCAGCAGCAGCGGTAATACGAGGGCCCCAAGCGTTATCCGGATTTATTGGGCGTAAAGGGTCCGTAGGTTGTTTATTGCATCTCCTGTTAAATCTTCAGGCTCAACTTGGAGGCTGCGGGAGAGATGAATAGACTAGAGGTCGGAAGAGGCAAACGGAATTGCTGGTGTAGGGGTTAAATCCGTTAATATCAGTAAGAACGCCAAATGCGTAGGCAGTTTGCTAGAACGAACCTGACACTCAAGGACGAAAGCGTGGGGAGCGAAGAGGATTAGATACCCTCGTAGTCCACGCTGTAAACGCTGGATGCTAAGCATTGGAAGTATCGACCCTTTCAGTGCTGTTAATTTAAGGTAACCCGTTAAGCATCCCGCCTGGGGAGTACGAGCGCAAGCTTAAAACTCAAAGGAATAGACGGGGACCCGCACAAGCGGTGGAGCATGTGGTTTAATTCGATGATAAGCGAAGAACCTCACCAAGGTTTGACATCTAGCTGCACGCCCTGGAAACAGGGAAGCCTTCGAGGGTGCTAGACAGATGCTGCATGGTTGCCGTCAGCTCGTGTCGTGAGATGTACCGTTTAGTCGGAAAACGAGCGCAACCCTTTTTCTATGTTTTATATGTCATAGAAGACTGCCCGCTTTAAGTGGGAGGAAGGTGGGATGACGTCAAATCAGCATGGTTCTTACACCTTGGGCGACACACGTGCTACAATGGGAAGGACAAAGGGTTGCCAAGCCGTAAGGCGGAGCTAATCCCTAAAACCTTTTCTCAGTTCGGATTGAGGTCTGCAACTCGACCTCATGAAGTTGGAATCGCTAGTAATCGTGGGTCAGCCACACCACGGTGAATACGTTCTCGGGTCTTGTACTCACCGCCCGTCACGTCAAGGGAGCTGGCAGTACCCGAAGCCCCTCTTTGAGGGTCGAAGGTAAGGCTGGTGACAAGGACGAAGTCGTAACAAGGCATCTGTAGCGGAAGCTGTGGATGGATCACCTCCTTTCTAGGGAGTTTCTGCAAACCTTAATCGGCGACGCAGAAGGTCGGCTTACCTTCTTTGAAGGTAGGCGTTGATGCCTACTTGGATCAAAAAATCTTCAATACCAAATTTAAAACACACAAAAAAAACCCTTAATTAAAGGGTTTTTTTTGTTTATATCTCTAACTACAATAATTATTTAAAAAAATAAAAACTATTTTATTATATCATTCCCGCTGAAGAATCTCCCCAAATTCTTTGAAAAGCTTCACTGGGATTATTTGATGACCTTGTGTTTATTAGCACTGTATTAGGAGAAAAAATTAAATCCTTTAATTCTTGTCTCGTTCCAAAAAAAGGACCTTCAAACCCCTCAACAAACTGCCCAATAGTAGCATCTATAACACAGTCTTTCTCTTCCTCACAATTAGCAACTAAGTATGTATGTCCATTTGAATTTTTATCACTTGAAATAGCTCCCTTTATTGGAACTTTGGAGTCTAATCTACATAATATGTTCGTAGTAATAGTTCCGCACATACCTATCAAATCTCCTTTATCCATTTTTTCTTTAATTTCTTCGGGCAACGCCTCAATTGCAATTTTAACCTTTTCCCTTACTTGATCTATTGTAAAATTTTCCTTTAAACTCTCTTTATTGATTATTTCTTCATTTTTTTTAAAAAAATTAAAAAAATTTTTTTCTTTAAACATATATATATATATATATATATATATGTTAATTATAAATACCTATAGCTTTTTTAACTTTATTTAAAGTATCTTTAGCTATACTCTTAGCTTCCCTATTTCCTTGTAACAAGTAAGTTAAAACTTTCTCATCGCTTATATTATTATATCTCTTTTGAAAATCACTTAAAAAACCTATCACTACCTCAGCCAAATCTTTTTTGAATTCTCCATAACCCTTAGCTTGATATTTGAGCTCCAATTCTTTTATACTTAAATTTGATAAAAGAGAATAAATAGTTAAAAGATTAGAAATAGCTGGCTTTGTTTCTTTATTGTATTTAATTTCTGATCCAGTGTCAGTAACTGCTTTCATAATTTTTTTTCTTGCTTTACCAGGAGAGTCTAAAAGAGCAATGTAGTTAAGTTCAGATTTAGCAGATTTGCTCATTTTTTTACTAACATCATCAAGACCCATTATTCTAGCCCCTGACTTATCAATTAAAGGTTCTGGTACTTTAAAAATACCTTCAACTTGGGAATTAAAACGTTTAGCTAAAACTCTTGTTAGCTCAACATGTTGTTTTTGATCTTCTCCGGTTGGCACTAAAGAAGTGTTATATAGCAAAATATCAGAAGCCATTAAAACTGGATAGTCAAAAAGTCCAACCGAAACATTTTCATTACCTTGAGATTTATCCTTATACTGAGTCATTTTATTTAAATCACTCATTCTGGCACTAAGGCAATTCAAAACCCAAGCTAGCTCTGTATGTTCGCTTAACTGAGATTGCTGAAAAATAATACTTTTTTGCGGATCAATTCCACTAGCTAAATATATTTTAGCAGTTTCAATAATATTTTTTTTTAATTTGAGAGCATCTTGTTTAACTGTAATAGCATGATAATCAACTACACAAAAAATACACCTATACTTATCTTGTAAATCTCTCCAACGAGAAATAGCTCCTAAGTAATTGCCTAGATGCAGGTTACCCGTGGGCTGTACTCCAGAAAATATTATTGACTTTTCTTGATTATTCATAAACTATATTTAAACATTATATTACAATTAGTACTATACTTATTTTAAACTATCAAAATTATCATTAGAAATTCCTAATCCTTGATTTCTCATAACTGAAAAGGCGTCGTTAGGGCGACCTAGAAAGTGTCTTTTACCATCTTCAGGGCTAATATACCACGCCTCTCCGTTTTTCTCCACCTGTAAAAATATTTTACCTTTTTGTTTATTTTTAAAGTCTGTATCTAAGTTTAACTTACCTTCTCCTAAGGGATTATAATTGTTTTGTAGCTCTTCTCTATCACTATAACTATCTCCATCAGTGTCTTGTTTATTTTTATCCGTACCAATAGAATCTTCTAGCATGTCAGACAAACCGTCTCCATCTGAATCTTCTCCACTAAGATTATCTAAACTAATAGCAATTTTATTTAAATTATCATTAGAAATACCTACCCCCTGTTCTCTCATTACAGAGAAAGCATCTTCAGGGCGACCAAGGGAGTACATTTTTTCAAAACTAGGACTAATATAATAAGCTTGACCCTTGTCTTCTACGGTTAAAATAATTTTGCCTTTTAAATTATTATACATGCTCTTATTTTTTATTTCTATTTCGTTCTCGTTTTCTTTTTGGTTATTATTTTCATTTTCCTCGTTACCCTCCTTGTTGTCTTTATCATTATTTGCGTTACTTAAAGCTAAAGTCGGTAAAGATTCTGATAAAGGTGAGTTACTTAAACTTAAAGTGGAAATAGCGCTCAAGGCACTACTCAAAATTTTATTTTTTTCTTCTTCATTATCACCAATATATGAAAAAGTTAAATCTAAGACTACATCCGTTAATTTAATAGTATAAGACCTATTTAAAGAAAATGTTTTATCACCCGCCATAGATTTCTCCGCATAATCTAAAGCAATAATATTAGGAAATTGAGAATTTAAATAATAATCTGACTGAGAAGCTGTCATTTTTATAGAATAATTAAAAAGAAAGCCTAAGCTATTTACTTGTGCAAATTGCTCAACAAAATCTTCTAACGTTTGAGTATTAGTAAAACCTTTCTCATCTTCATCAAGTTCTTGCACAGAAATAGTTAAAAAAGTATTATTAAAATTAGGATTAAAAAGAAGCACAGGCTCTTCAGATAAATTTTGAGCTAAAATTTTCCAATTATCAACAGACTTTAGGCTAAAAACAGGTTCGGAGTTAACAAAGTTATTATCCGGAATATAGTTATTGGTTTCGCTAATTATAATAGAGCTTAAAACTTCTTCAATTAAAACTTTATCTTGATCATTTTCTCCATAATCATAAGAAAAAATTATAATATAATTATTAACTGGCAAAGCATAAATTTTAAACATACTCTCTCCCATAAGTTCAATCTCTTTTTTTTGCCATAAATTATCACCTGCTTGAAAAGAGCCACTGTCTTTTATACTTATCATATTAGAATATTCTGTGTTTTGAAAACTAGCTTTAAGAAATAAACTAACATCTGACGCAGTGGTAATATAAGGCATAGCATGAGCTTTCACCTCAATTATTCCGCTATTTTCTTCATCATTATCAGTTATTATTAAATCATTTTCATCCTCACAATTAAACTCCCAATCAGTAGGCCTGGTTACAGAAAAATCTGGATTTTCATAATTAAATATATTGCTATTGTTCGCATCTAAAGATTTCTTTATCATTTCTATGGCTCTGGAATATAAAGAATTAGTTTGCGGGACATCTTGTTTATGATTATTAATCCAATTTTCTACCGAACTAATTTTTATAACATAACCTAAACTTGCTAAAAAATCTGAATGAGCTGCACTGGTAATACCTAATAAATTACCTTGATCGTCTATGGCGGCCCCACCAGAATTACCAAAAGAAGTAATGGCATCAATTTTTAACCATTCTTTATTATATTTATTCTCTTTACCGCTAATTATTCCTTGCGTAGTAGTTAAAGTGTTTCCACCTATTTCGGGATAACCCAAAGCTGTGACTTGAGAACTTACTTCAACTTCTTCTATACCTAAAGATAAATAAGGAAAAACGCTAACATTGCTATAGCCAGAAATACTATTAATCTTTAAAAGTGCTAAATCTAAATCCTCATCTTTAGCAATAACTTGAGCCGTGAAACTACAATTAGGCTCTAATGATACATCTTCAGTTAAACAAATTGAGTAAACTGTTTCTAGTTCCTTATTTGTTAAATTATCCTTTTGGCTAATTACATGATAATTAGTTAAAACAATCCCTGATTTATCTATTATAACCCCAGAACCAGAAGAAATATTGTTTAACTTATATTTTTCATCTAAACCAAATGTTTTTATTTTAACAATTGCTTTGTAAGCATTTTCCTTATTTTCTGCTTTAACTTCTGAACTTAAAACGAAAAAAGTAATTAATAAAAAACAAAAAACTATAATTTTTTTAAACATAATTTTTATTATATATATTAATATTATTTATTATAACAAATTTGTTTTTTAAAAACTAATTAATATTGCCAAGAAAACATTCTCTTGCTAATCTAAAATTTATCGGGGTGTAATATAATGGTAGCATGCAAGTATGGGGTATCTGTAGCTTAGGTTCAATTCCTAGCATCCCGACCAACAAAAAACTCCATCGTAAACCATTTAAGATTTCGGCTAATTTATAAAGGAAACTTTATACAAGTTTGAGAGTTTTAGGATAAATTAACTAAAAAAGCTAATTGTCCTTTAATCTTTCAATATTAGCCCCTTACTATCTTGACTTTAAACCACGGTTCAAAGTATTAGATAATAAATAAAAAATATTTTGTCCAAAACTTAAATGATTAATGGAGTTATTTTTATTATAACATAAATTTGTAAAAAAGTAATAATAAAGATATAATAAAAAAATATAAAGCTAACAAATATTAGTAAATTTATGATAGACTTTCAAGAAAAAATGGAAGCCCAAGATGCTTTGTGGGAAAATAATAACCCTGAAAAACCTAATAAAGTCAGAAAAGTTTTTAAACTAACATCATACTTAATTATTT
>Ga0307991_1001282_pt1 | contig 17698 bp, 13 predicted proteins | sample EllFjometagen131_FD_203146 | JGI IMG/M metagenome (GOLD analysis project Ga0307991, IMG submission 203146) | Marine microbial communities from Ellis Fjord, Antarctic Ocean - #131 | ecosystem: Environmental > Aquatic > Marine > Unclassified | place: Southern Ocean | collected 2014-10-08 | reverse complement strand
AATTATACGTTCTGGTGAATTTCTACTTTTAGCCGCATCTTCGCGGACCAACTGACGACCTTTTTGACGGTCCTTTTCGCGTTTATCCATGAGCAGAAAAAAGATACAATCAAAAGCCAATATAAACGGAGACGACTCTGCCTCTATGATTCGCAACATAAAGTATCTTTTGACTGCATGTGAAAACTTATTCATTTGTCGTGTGTTTTTTAGATGTTCAAAAAATTCAATAACTGAAAAAACAGCCGGAAATAAAGGCTTCAATCTGGTTTCTTCTGGGGCATTGAATGGCTATTGCAAGATGCACAGGTGTGCTGGATCTTAGCCGTGAACTCTTTGTTGTGACAGGTATTATTTCTGTTTTTCAGATATTGAACGATACATAACAAATCTTAAAACTGTGGAAAATGAAACCAACCCCAGTTTTTTGAATAGTCCGCTTATGTATTTTCAATCTCAGTTCTTAATAAATCTTTGTATAAGCTATAACCTAATTTTTTATCCAATAACTCTCCATTGCTGAAAAGGTCAGCAAAGGCTACCTGACAATATTTACTTTGATATATTTCTTTTCTATATGGTTTCTTGTCAGCGGATTCAAAAGACATCTTAGGGTATAAAAGAATGCCTAAGTCGGATTCATAATGAAGGTTATATACAAAAATTTGTTTCAAGTCGCTGTCAGAGGGTTTCCGATCCTTCAAAATTTTCCATTTTGTATCAATCACATAATTACCTGATTCGCTTTCAATGATAATGTCAGGCTTAATGCCTCTTGTTCCCCAAAAAGGATTACGGTTTTGAGCACGGACTTTAGTTATCGGTATTGTGGAATCAGACTCCAGAACTTTAAGCTTTCTGTACACATAGTTTTCATACAGAATATTCATGTCAAACATTATAGCCAGGACGTTTTCGTTGCCCCCTTTGAGGTCTGGTGAATACCTAAGGATTATAAGCTTTGCCAGGGTGACGGCAGCCTTATATCGTTCTGAATTGCGATTAAATTTTAAAGATGTAAACCAGGAGCTTGTTATATTTGTCTCTTCAACCCTTTCGAAGTCCAAAAGTAATTTTTTTATTCTGATATTGTAGGCAGGATTATTTGATATTCCAGAAAGGATGATCAGTGCTTTTAAAAGGATTTGATTGAATTTATTGTTTACATCATAGACTTTATGTTCAACAAAGAACTTCTCTTTATGAAGATAGTTTCTGCGTGTATGTTCGGTAAACTGGATTTTACCTTTTACTTTATTCAGATTTTCTGAAACTTTTCTGTAAGACTTTATAAAGCCCTGCCTTACAATCCTTTCAGTTTCTGTCAAAAAAACATCAAAATACAGATCAAGAATTGATGCAGACTTGAGTTTTAACCTGGCATTTAAAATTGAATCCAACTTAATCAGCTTGCATTCATGAAGCATCGATATTAAAGCGTCATGCCACTTGTCTTTGGATGCTTCATTTAAATCAGTATTGTCGGCTTTTGGCAGGATTTCGATGGTAAGGTTTTTAACCTGGATAACACCGACATAATTTGAAAATTTTATTCGTTTATTCCCGACAGAATAATATTTTTCACGAGTTTTATAGCCGTATCTCTCCAACGCCTTGAAATGAGATGCCGAAAATTTCGGATCGGTACTGACCTTCAAAGTCTGATGTTCAAAGACTTGGATTATGTTTTTAGGCTTACTCATAAATACCTTTGAAAGTCTCTAAAGTCCATATTTCTGAGTCAGTGAAATTATATATCGGTTTTTCCTCAAACTCTTCATGATCCTCATATTCTTCTGTGGATAAAAATTTTACAGAGTTTATTTTTTTTTCTATAAAGCCTTTTCCTAAAACGAGAATAATTTTTCCCCAATCACCATAAAAGTATTCTTGGAGAAGAGGTAAGATTTTGTTTAAGAATATTGTGGTCAGTTCATTGAGGGGGGCTTGACGATTTTGAATTGCCATAAAATATGAATGCCCGATGCAGTAATCGCTGTCTAACAGCTTTTCAATTCTGCTGTTGATTGCTGTCAGCATCTTGTCCAATTCAATTCCGATGCAGGCAAACGGCTCTTCAGACAATGTTTCCGGGTCCGGTTGAACGCAAACAAACGAGAACCTCCTACGCAGAGCGGTATCCAGAGCTTCGACACTGCGGTCAGCCGTGTTCATTGTGCCGATGATATATAAATTTTTGGGGATGCCGAATTCTTTTTTGGAGTACGGCAAAACCGCCCGGATTTCGTTATTACAACCGATCCTTTTATCTTCTTCAATGAGCGTGATCAGTTCACCGAAAATATTTGCAATGTTACCCCTGTTTATTTCATCAATAAATATTGCATACTCTTTTCCCGGATGGCTTTCAGCTTTTTCAGCAATTTCTTTAAAAATGCCGTTTTCAATGTGATAATCTACATCCTGTGTTTCAATTTCATCTTCCAATTTTGATAATCTGGGCTTGATGCCTTCAATAAAATCCTCATAGCTGTAGGATTGGTGGAAGGTTGTAAAGACATATCGTTTTTCTGTTTTTGTTTCCGGCCGATAGCTGTGGTATATTTCCAAGACATCAAAAAAATCAGGCGTTTCAGCTCGTGCCATTTCTTCATCCACCGACCACAAAGATTTTTCATCTTTCCAGAAAAATAGAGGATTATCTCTTTTTGCGAAATTTACATTAGGGCAATCGTTTTTTGTATGCCGCTGGAGCAAGCCCCAAATTGTGTTTTTAGGAGTTTTATTTTCTGAAATTCTTGCTTTTGCCTGTAATAAGGGATGTTCAAAAACATCCTGAACCTTTGCTTTCTTGAGGTCTATCATTACAATACTGATAATCTGCCACCAAGCCAGATCCTTTACTATTTCTTCACAAAATTCCGCTTTTGTTTTTGTTGATTGTTCGTCTGTGAATTTTTTAAAGAATTCATTTTTTAATCTGTATGTTTTTCCGGTGCCGGGTGGACCATAGAGGATCGTGTTGAGCGCCGGCATTAGCCTCAAATCTATGCCTATTAACTTCTTCAGTTTTTCAACATAATCTGGATATTTTGTGATGTCGGTCAATGTCTTTAGAACGATAGGCTCCCCAGCCTCGTTCCATTCACCTTTCTTTACCCAATTGACGGTTCTTACATTACGATAGGTGGCCCGTCTCGCATCATAAACGTAGGGACCTGTTACGTTACCGTAGCCTATGTATTGCTTTCTGCCTTTTTTTAAGATGATAACATCGCCCGGCTTGACAACACGAGAAAATTCCCAAGCGGCAAGAGCATCATTGGTTGGCCTACCCTTTGTCCGCAATGCTTTTTTGAGCGCCTCTTCTATGGCGTTTTTGCTTTCATACGTCTGTAGATCCAACAATTCATCTGCACCATACACCATTATGCTTTTTGCCCAGCACTCATCCCAGAACTTGGCGTTTGGTCCTGGGGCGTAAATCCAATAACGTAAAATATTCTCAGTACTTTTTTCACTTTCCACATTACTTGGCTTGGCGTCTTTCTTTTCATTTTCAGGGGATTTAGGGGGATGTTTCTCCTCCCAAGCTCGGTGTGACAAAGCATAGAATGAAGATTCAGGGAAAACTTGGCTGATTTTGTTCAAGCAATGTTCATAGTCACTGTATTTTTTTGTTTTTTCACAAGCAAAACTGATGGAGTGGTTTTTCAGAAAAGGTTTCGTCTGTCTATCGATCGGGAAATATAAGCGAGGCCTTATTCGAAATAAACCTTGTGTAATCTTCGAATAACCGGCTCCCTTTATATTCAGTGCTCTTTCAAATAATTCATTTGTGATATTATTTTTTAATGCAGCCTCAAATAAATCCCATAAAGTAGAAATATCTGTTTCCTGCCTGTCGGCTTTATAAGATATTAACCATGAACTTACAGCCAAGGATGAAGGGACACCATCATTATCTTCTGGTAATTGGGCTTTAATCTCAAGTTCAGTTTTTAAAAATTCAAATACAATTATTCTTTTATCAAAACCATATTTCATTAATAATGAAAAAAATGTAAAAGGATCAATTTCTTCCATTGGAAAATAATTACCGTCAGAATCTCGATCAGTAAGACCTTTGTCAAACATATCCGTTCTTCTTAAGACCTCTATCAGTCCTTTTTGGTTATTTCGGAAGTTTAAAATCTTATCCGCTAACTCTTCAAAGAAATCAATCCAAGTAAAACTCATGGTTATTCTCCTATTGTGAAGCATTAATTATAAACCGCTTGGAAAGGTCAAAGTTGATCCGAGTCAATCAGCACCCGACTATGCCCGTTCTGCTCCAGCCACCAGTAGGTAAAATGTTTTGAAAGCCAACTCGCAGCACGCTCCGTGGCAAGATCTTTTACTGTCGAAGTATATATAATGGGGATACCAAATTTTGCTTCAATGGCATCCAAGGTGCCGCAAACGACATTAGGATGGACATTGGACGGAATATCAAACTGTTCAAAGCCTCCTTTGATATCCTCAAGGGTCGCCTCTATTAGAATGGCTTTCCAGGTGAATTTAGACAATCGGTCACAAGCAGCAATAAAGCGCTGCCTGCTGGTGACAGAACAATCCACCATATCCGGTAAACTCTTTCGCTCCAGACAAAGGAGATTTTCCATCCCTTCCACGGTGTAATCGCCCGTTTTTAGTGCTGCCCGGCGTTCACCGGCAATCCAGTTCGGGTGATTGGATTGCAGGGGAAACGGCTCTTTTTCTCGCGTATCGACTATGACTATGGGCTTTGGGATGCTCAGACTCCGTATGATGCTCCGTCCATTGCGAATCACTCTCAAGCGGCTGTTGCCAGGCGTAAAGAAATAAACGCTTTCATTTCTCATATAGTAGACCTGAATTTTTTTTGAGGGAAACTCAGCGCGGTGAGCTTCTAACCTATATGTGAGTTACAATTGAGAATGCGGCTCTATCTTTAGCTGATTTTTACATTTTTGTGCTCTAACTACCAGACTTATTTTCTGGCCTGATTTTTTCTGACAATAAAAGCAGTCTTGACTTAAAACACTATATCCGAAGCCAAAACGACAGTATTGCAACAATCTTCAGCAGCGAGGACTATCGATAAAAAGTCGCAATTTTTCTATTATCGTGATTGACACTATATATAGAGGTAAAACTGGTTGTACATTTAAATATTGAATCTTGATGAATGCAAATATAAGAATGGATGTGTTTTTAAAAATGTGGTTTATGCGGATGATGGAATTCAGGGAAATTCGAAATGGGTTAAACTATTTATAACATTATCAGATTATGATTTCCAAAGCCCGCTTGACATGCTGCTGGCCGGCGACTTCTGAAAAGTCAGATTCCGGCAAATAATTATCATTAAACACATTAAGCAGTTTTACCTTTTGCCTTCCAATTAAGAATATAAGACCGGTTATCATGGAGGGAACATAAAATGACCTATATTGACACCACTCAGGAATTAATGAATGTTGCTCAGGGCGCTGAACCTGCGGACCTTGTCATTACAGGCGGGAGGCTGTTCAACGTATTTACCGGTGAACTGCTCGACGGATTATCCGTTGCCGTAAAACATCAAAAGATCGCCTATGTGGGCAAGGATCCAAAAAATGGTGTCGGTGACCAGACAAAAATAATTCATGCAAACGGCAAAACCCTTATTCCCGGTTTCATTGACGGCCATACCCATATCGCGTGGATGTTTACAGCTGAGAATTTTCTAAAATATGCCATGACCGGCGGCACCACCACCATTGTTACAGAAATATTCGAACCCTACCCTGTTTGCGGCAATCCCGGTGTTCTTGAATTGCTGGCATCTTTAAATGACCAGCCCATAAAAATTTTCACTGTGGCTCCGGCAATGGTTTCAATCAGTCATCGAACCCGGGGCATTTCAACAAATAATTTAAAGGAATTGCTTGCCCGCGATGATGTGTTGGGCATCGGAGAATCATACTGGCAGGGCGTATTACAGGAACCTGATGTTTATCTGCCGGCATTTAAAGAGGCTCTTATATCAGGTAAAACGATTGAAGGACATTCCGCTGGTGCCAGTGAAAAAAAATTAAATGCCTATATTGCCGCCGGTGTCTCTTCCTGCCATGAACCCATTAAAGCAAATGAAGTCATTGATCGATTACGCCTCGGTCTTTGTGTAATGATCAGGGAAGGCAGTGTCCGAAAAGAGCTTGAAGAAATTGCGAAAATCAAAGACGCAAATGTGGACTTAAGAAGATGCACACTGGTCTCCGACGGGCTTTCCCCATCCGGAATTCAAGAAAACGGATACATGGAAGCCATTGTTCAAAAGGCAATCGATTTGGGATTTAAACCAAAAGATGCCATCCGCATGGCTACGTTAAATATTGCCGAACATTTTTCTTTAGACGGCCAGATCGGCGCCATTGCCCCGGGAAGATATGCGGACATCCTGATTGTACCGGACATTTCAACCGTCACACCGGAAACAGTCATCAGTAATGGAAAGATTATCGCCCAAAACGGCAAGCGCCTGGTCGATCCGCGCCCTCACACATTTTCCCATAAAGCCAGAACCAGTATCACTCTGCCAAGGCACCTTGTGCCTTCAGATTTTAACATAAAACCAATAAACCAAAATACTATTCAGCATGTTCGTGTCATTGAAATGATTACGGACCTGGTTACCCGTGAGAAGGTAATTGATTTGCCGGTATTAAACGGATCTATTCATGCGGATGCTGAAAACGACCTTCTTAAAATTGCCGCTATTGACCGTGCCATCATTCCCGGCGATATGTTTACCGGCTTTATTAAGGGGTTCGGGCTGAAATCCGGGGCATTTGCTTTCAGCGCCACATGGGACGCTGCAGACATAATCGTCATCGGAACCAATGACGCAGATATGGCATTGGCTGTCAACCGCATCCATAAACTCCAGGGGGGTGCTGTGGTCATTGATCAGAAAAATATTTTAGAAGAATTGCCGCTTCCCATATTCGGTGTTTTGTCTGACCAGCCGATTGAAGAAATTGCCGCTCGTTCAAAAAGAATTCAGCAGGTATTGGCAAGCGCCGGTGTTCCGCATCCAGATCCATTGCTGACGATTGCCACTCTCACTTCGGCTGCCATTCCGTTTTTCAAAATCTGTGAAGAAGGGTATGTCCACTTTAAAGATGGGGTTACGCTGGGGCTGTTTACAGATCCCCCTGGTCATAACTCTATGTCGACCATATACGGAAAATGATCTGACGGATAACGGCCATTAAATTCATCATGAATAATTTTCGCAGCCTTCACCTTAAAAGACGGGGTAGCCAGAATCCAGTCCATCCGCGATAACTGGGGAACTCCGCTAAACCCATGATGGGTATAACTTTTTTCAGATTCATCCCCAGAAATCGCCACCCATGCATCACAAAGACTGGTTTGCGGCAACGTCAGCACTTCGTGAACCCGGGATGTGGGATCATCATTAAAATCACCCATCAGAATAATGGGATATTGTTGTTGATCTGCCCATTGAGAAATGATTTTTGCCTGTTCAAACCGGGCTTCAACGCCGAGATTATCCAGATGGGTGACCGCAGCAATGATTTTTTGATGTGATTTCCCGACCCGGATATGGGCAATGCTGATCATCCGGGGAAACGCACTGTCCCAGTTTTTACTTAAATGGACATCCGGGGTTTTGGACAGCCAGAAATCCCGGCAATCCTCAATCGTAAAATCTTCTTTTCTTAAAAAAAGAGTGGAACATTGAATTATTTTATCCGGTGTCCGGCCCGGCAACACAATCTCATATTCCGGCAACTGATCGTTCAGGTACATCAACTGGGTCCATTTGCCTTCCTGTGTTCCGAGTATGTCCGGCTGATAGCGGTTAATGATTTCAACGACCAGTTCACGACGATTTGCCCAGGCATTTTCACCGTCACGATCATTTTCAAAACGCAAATTAATTGTCATTACTTTCATGAGAACAGCCTTACTCCTGCTGGAAAATTGACGATAGTTATGATAAAGATAAAAGTTATCATAATTAACAAGGCGAAACAACTGCACAACCAAACTCATTTGAAAGCAATGATTGAAACAGGAAAATAAATGACAAAACTACCCGAACCCATTAATTCAGAATCCACCGGGCCCCATAATATTAAACTCAAGAACTGGATCAGCTGCGCGCCGTTTGAAATGCTGCTGAATATGAAAATCATTAAAGCAGAAAAAGCCAAAGCGATCTTAAGCATGCCGTTTTACTACGATTATGCTCAGGGTGCCGGGTTAATGCATGGCGGCGCAATTGTCAGCCTGGCCGACACAGCCGTTGTTATGGCGATTAAAAGCATTTTACCGCCCCAGACACATTTCGCCACCATTTCTTTAAACTCAAAATTTCTATACCCGGTAAAAAAAGGGATTATAACCGCCCGGGCCGAGGCAAAAATTGAGGGTGGAAGAACTATCCAGGGAACGGCAATAGTATACAATGATGAAGACAAACCGATCCTGGAATTTCAATCATTATTCAAAATCGCCAAAGACCGTCAAATAAAAAAACAACCGGAACATTAAAAAGGGCCATTCATGCCGATTCACAAAAGCTTCAGATTTCTCAAAATAAAATTCCACCTTATTAAAGAATACTATCTACTCTTTATTGATTTTCTATCTTCCGTTCATGAATCACTGACTGATCATCCGGCGGTTATTTTTTTAACCAATCGGGTATTATCTAAACGCATTTTTTCCCGAAAAAACCCTGTTTTCAATTATGTTAATAAATTTATCAGCACACTGATTGAGGCCGCCCTTCTGATTACAGCCACAGGGGTACTCTGTTTTATCATATACTATACATTTGACATGTTTTGGTATCTGTATATGAGCACCCCGATGGGGAAAAAATTTATATCCCTGTACCCCGAGCAGGCAACGACCATCTTTGAACTTTCAGACCTGAATCTGGTTTATTTCAGCAGTAAAGTCACGTTGTCAGCGTTTATAATTTGCTTTACAATTGGTGCATTCGGTCGTTTTTCGCACATCTGCCATTACCTTTATCTGTCACAGGGATTATTCGGAAAACTACTGTACTGGGGCATTCCACTTACCGGTGCGGTCGCTTATTATATTAAATATGAATACGGTTTTTCAGACTGGAAAACAACCGGATTTATTGTCATGATCCCGACATACCTGTTGTTTATCAGCTGTTTTAAGTATTCCCAAAAACTGATTCCCGAAGCCGGTGATATGCTGAAAATCTTTCATGGTGACGAATCACCACTGTTTAAAAAAACAAATTATCAATCATTTCAAAAGTTTAGAAATAAGTTAGTTGGAAACATAATCCCGTGGGTCAAACGATCATATCGAAAAACTTTTCAAAAAATTAATGATCTGGCCCAATATCTAATTAAAAAATAAACAGGCGCACACATATTTTATGGAGTACATTCATGTCAAACAAATCAATTTTTGAAATAACTGAAAAAATACTCAATGATCATACTTACGCTATCTCTGAACAAGAAGCACTTGTCCTGTCCGACCTGGCCGGTGATGACATCATTGATTTTCTGGCCGGTGCCAACAAAATTACGTCGGCATATCTGCCGAAAGAAATATTCACCTGCACCATCCTCAACGCCAAGTCCGGCCACTGTTCTCAGGACTGTGCTTTTTGTGCCCAATCCGCTCATCACAAAACCGATATCCGAACCTATCCGCTGCTGAGCAAAGAAAAAATGGTGGCCAATGCCCTGGAAATGGAAAAATCAGGTGCGTCCTTTTTTTCCATGGTCACCAGCGGCGAGCAACTAACGGATGCTGAAATCAAAATCATCTGCAGCGCAACCGCTGAAATAAAAGCCAAAACCAGTCTCACCATCTGCGGATCGCTTGGGATGTTAACAGAAAACCAGGCGAGTGCCTTAAAACAAAACGGCATGACCAATTATCATCATAATCTTGAAACTGCGGAAAGTTTTTTTGACCGGATTTGCACCACCCACACCTATGCGGAAGATATTGAAACGTTAAAAGTCGCCACAGCATCCGGCCTCCTGGCATGTTCCGGCGGTATTCTCGGACTCGGGGAGTCTTGGGTCCAGCGGATCGAACTGGCCTTCACCTTAAAGAACCTCAAAGTTAAAAGAATCCCGATCAATTTTTTAATCCCCATCCCCGGGACCCGGCTCGAAAACCAGCCGTCCCTGTCTCCTATGGACGCATTAAAATCAATCGCCCTCTTTCGATTTATCAACCCACAAACCGATATAACCATCTGCGGTGGTCGGGAGCACACGCTAAAGGATTACCAGTCCTGGATATTCATGGCTGGCGCCAATGGTGTCATGATCGGAAATTATCTCACCACCCGCGGAAGAGATATGCAGATGGACCTGGAAATGATCAATATATGGCAACGCTTGCAAGGGGTAAATTATTAATATAAACATAGCAGATGCGGTGTCCTGTGAATGCTTAAAAACAAAGGAATACCATCGTTGAAAGTATTATTAATTTCTGTAAACACTGAGACCATCAACATACCGGTGCTGCCACTGGGCCTTGCCTTTGTTCATGCCGCTCTTCCGGTGCAGGAATTTGAAACAAAAATGATCAACCTGATGGATACGGCAGACGCAAAATTACTGCTGAAAGAAACCATCAGCAGCTTTCAACCGGATGCCATCGGAATTTCCATTCGCAATATCGACACCCAGGATATAAAAAATCCGGGTTTCATGCTCACCCCAGTCAAATCAGTGATTACCTGGTGTCGGGAACACTCCGAATCGCCAATTATCATAGGGGGCGCGGGCTACAGCATCTTTCCGGCGGCAGCACTTGATTACCTGGGCGCGGACATGGGAATCAAGGGGGAAGGAGAAGCTGCTTTCCCCGATCTTTTGCGCAAAATTTCAGCCCATCAGCCGGTTACTGACATTCCCGGCCTTTACCTGCCGAAACAAGGTGCGGTCATGCCCCGACAGTGCATCAAAAACACACCCGGAATTCGTTTTCCACTCCCCGGTATTCACTTAAATATCCCGGATAAAATAAAAGAAAAAAACCTGTGGATTCCATTCCAGACCCGGCGGGGGTGCCCCATGAACTGCTCTTATTGCTCCACCGGTTCCATAGAAGGTCGGCTGATTCGTAAATTACCTGTAAAAAGAGCCATTGAAGCACTGACTGCTTATACGGATGCAGGATTTAAGCATTTTTTCTTTGTAGACAACACATTCAATCTGCCCCCTGCCTATGCGGAAGCGTTGTGTGACGAAATCATATCCAAAAGCTTAAACATTGCCTGGCGATGTATTTTATACCCTGCCAAAATCAACGAGCGACTGATACAAAAAATGACACGCGCCGGATGCCGGGAAGTGGCGTTGGGTTTTGAAAGTGGCTCGGATGAAATTCTCAAACGCTTTAATAAACGATTTAACACAAAAGATATTCGCCGAACATCCATCATGCTGAAAAAATACGGCATTGCGCAATTGGGATTTCTAATGTTCGGTGGGCCCGGCGAAACCAAAACAACGGTGAAAAAAAGTCTGGAATTTGCCGAGTCTTTAAACCTGGAGGCTTTAAAGCTCACCACCGGCATTCGAATCTATCCAGACACATCGCTGGCGGACATTGCCATAAACGAAGGGATTATCGATGTAGACGACACCCTGCTGATGCCAAAATTTTATATCCGAAAAGGACTGGCGGAATGGCTGATGAATAAAGTAACATCATGGGGTGAAGGCAGGCCGAACTGTTTATATTAATAAGGAAAAAATTATGATGAACGCACACCAAGCGAAAGAATTCGCCTCACACTGGCTGCCGGCATGGACCGGCAACAATCCTGAAAAACTGGCTGATTTTTATTCCCAAGACGTAGTATACTTGGACCCGGGAATCCCGGATGGGGTAAAAGGGAAAAAAAAGCTCCTTGCCTATTTTCGTAAACTACTCGCCCAAAACCCAAAATGGGTATGGACCCAGATCGAAGGAATCCCCATGGAAGACGGATTTTTAAATAAATGGCATGCCATGATTCCGGTGGGGGAAAAAGAACTCGAATTTGTCGGCGTATGCTTTGTTCAGTTTAATGGCAATGGATTAATCCGCCGCAATGAAGTCTATTTTGACCGGACGAACCTGTTTCTTGAGATATTAAAGCACCGGGCCAATAAACAGGATTAACAGACAGGTGGAAAGTGGAAGGTAGAAGGTTGAAGGTGGAAGGAAAAAGACTGACAAACTCGCAAAAAGTCGGATTCCGATGGCAAAGAAAAAAGTTCCACCAATCTTAAAATTGGCGAGGCGCGTAAATCCTGAGTGATTATTAGTACTTAGCGTACTATGAAGAAGCGAGGGATGCAGCGCAACAAAGAATTTGGACTTCCAAATAACTCGTCCATAATCTTTTGAAATGATTGACAAGTTATTTTCTCATACAGTGGTGATTCGTCACCATGAAAAGCTTTTTACGAAGCCATCAAGACTGGGGCAAAAAAACTTAATAATAAAGGACACATTCCATGAAATTTATGACACCCCGTATTATCGTTGTATTTTTTCTTATACTCTGTGTTATCGGTTGCAAGGAACGCCATGAAAAGGCCGCCTTTGAGAATATCCAGACCGTGGATGCATTAAAAAAGCACAGCAAAGAATTTAAAAAACGGGTGGAAAAGGTCACTGACGGCGTGTATGTCGCCATCGGCTTTGGGCTGGCCAACTCGATCCTGCTGGAAGGCAATGATGGGGTGATTATTGTCGACACCATGGAATGCGTGGAAGTCGCCGCAGAAGTCCGCAAAGCATTTGAACAGATTACGCAAAAACCCATCAAAGCCGTCATCTACACCCATAACCATGCGGACCATGTGTTCGGCGCATCCGTATTTGCTGACAATCCGTCTATCCCGGTTTATGCCCATGAAACCACCAGCGGCTATATTGATCGGGTGGTCACCATATTGCGTCCCGTAATCACTCGCCGAAGCATGCGAATGTTCGGCAATTTTTTAGATGATAACGGTCTGGTTAATGCAGGTATCGGCGCACGGCTGAATTTAAACCAGGACAGCACCATGGGAACGGTGCGCCCCACCCGGACTTTTTCTGATGAATTAAGTGAAGAAATTGCCGGTATCCGGTTTCAGTTGATTCATGCGCCGGGTGAAACCGATGACCAGATTGTTGTCTGGCTGCCGGACAAAAAAGTGTTGATCCCGGCGGACAATATTTACAAGACCTTTCCCAACCTGTATACTATCCGGGGCACCATGTTCCGTGATGTCAAACAATGGGTCAACAGCCTGGACAAAATGCGGGCACTGAAACCGGAATACCTGGTACCCTGCCATACCGGCCCCATAATGGGCGCAGACAAAATTTACCGGATTCTCACGGATTATCGTGACGGCATCGCCTATGTGCACGACCAGACCATTCGCGGCATCAACATGGGGCTGACCCCGGATGAGCTGGTGGAGACCATCCACCTGCCGCCGCACCTGGCAAAATCGCCTTATCTGCAGGAATTTTATGGAACGGTGGCATGGTCGGTGCGATCCATCTTTGACGGCAACCTGGGCTGGTTTGACGGCAACCCCTCCCAGCTCTTTCCCCTGTCCCCGGACAAACGGGCCCGGCAAATTGCCAAACTGGCCGGCGGAAACAACGAACTCCAGTTTAAAGCTGAAAAAGCCTTTAATGACAGTGATTATCAATGGGTTCTGGAACTCACGGATTACCTGATGCAGCTAACCCCGAACAATAAAAGTGTTGCTGATCTTCGTGTCAAAGCCTTGATTGCCATAGGCGAACGACAGAGTAATCCCAATGCAAGGCATTATTACCTGACTTGTGCTGCGGAACTGGGCCAGGGGCTCACCATTCACCAGCAGGGAAAACCAACCCCGGAAATGGTGCACTCGTTTCCCATGTCCCGTTTTTTTGAGTCCCTGGCCGTCAATCTGGACCCGAAAAAAAGCGCGGATGTGGAAAAGACCGTGCAGTTTATTTTCCCGGACACCCATGAAAATTATTTTGTTCAGGTTCGGCGCGGGGTAACGGAAATCCAGCCCGAACGCTATGAAAACCCGGACATTACCGTTACGGTGGATTCTAAAATATTCAAGGAAATGCTGGGTAAATTAAGAAACCCCATCACCACCATAGCCACTCAATTTGACATTGACGGCGGCAAAGTGGCATTTTTAAAATTCATGGACATGTTTGATCCCGCCTATGAAGAGTAAAGAGAAGGCGCTGCTTTTATGAAAAAAAAGAAACAAACCGCGTTTGTATTTGCCGGCGGGGGCAGCCTGGGCGCGGTTCAGGTCGGCATGTTAAAAGCCGTGACATCTGCCGGCATCACACCGGATTTTCTGGTCGGCGCTTCGGTAGGCGCAATGAATGCGACTTTTTTTGCATCAGATCCGTCAAAACAGGGCGCGTTGCGCCTTGAAAAAATATGGAAGGGCATTAAACGCCAGAATGTATTTCAGGTGTCTCCTCTTGCCGAAGCGCTCAGTTTTTTATCCTGGCGCAATCATATTTGCAGCGTGAAGCCGCTAAAACATCTTATTAAAAAACACCTGTCTTTTGACAGGCTGGAGAAGACGCAACTTCCCTGCCATATTGTTACCACGGACCTGTTTAACGGGATTGAAGTTTCGTTTTCAAAGGGACCGGCAATTGATGCGCTTCTTGCCAGTTCAGCGATACCGGGTGTATTTCCACCGGTAAAAATCGGGGATCACTATCTAATTGATGGCGGCGTGACAAACAATACCCCCATTTCCGTGGCGATTACCAAGGGTGCGGACCGGGTGATTGTTTTTCCCACCGGCATGAGTTGCGGTTTGAATACGCCGCCAAAAAAAATTGTGGAGATGGCGCTGCAGACGCTCAATCTGGCAGTGTCACACCGGTTAAAATCTGACATGGAAAAATACGGCGATTCATCTGAGATTATTGTGCTCCCGTGTCTGTGCCCGCTGGATATTTCGATATTTAATTTTTCACGAACCGATGAATTAATTGCCCGTTCCGAAAAAAATATTACCCAGTGGATTCAAAACGGCGGCATGGAGAGGAAAAGTGATCCGGAAATATTGCGGCCGCATTATCACTGATGGCGTCGTTAAAAACTTTTCATGGTGACGAATCACCACTGTTTGAGAAAACAACTTATCAATTATTTCAAACTATTATGATTAAATTATTGGGGAGTCGTGTACTATCTCAATAACTTCGGGCAACGTAGCGGAGGTCTTTAGACCTCCATAAAACCGTGGCCTTCAGGTCACGGAAATTTGGAAGGCTAAATTCTTCCGCTACATAGATTGTACGTGAACTCACATTTATCACCCGGACTTATTGAAAAGTTACGAAATCGCAGGGTGGATTAGCGGAGCGAAATCCACCAAATAACGCTATCCGCCAATCATCGGAGAAGAAAATGAACTCAAAATTTTCCAAAATTATGATCTTGCTGACCATTGCCGCGCTGGTAATCATCTTTTTTGCGTTTGACCTGGGACAGTATCTGACGTTTGATTATCTCAAATCCCGGCAACTGGCCCTAGAAACATATCATGCCGACCATCAGTTCATGACCATGGCAGTTTACATGGCCATATATATTCTGGTGGCGGCATTGTCACTCCCCGGTGCTGCTGTTATGACACTGGCCGGCGGCGCGATTTTTGGTCTCTGGATCGGTTTATTGCTGGTTTCTTTTGCCAGCAGCATCGGTGCCACACTGGCCTTTCTGGTGGCCCGATTTTTATTAAAGGATTATGTTCAGGACAAATTTGGTGACAGACTAAACGCTATCAATGAGGGGATTGCAAAGGACGGGGCTTTTTATTTATTTACCTTGCGCCTGGTGCCTGTTTTTCCGTTTTTTGTCATCAATCTGGTGATGGGGCTGACCCCCATCCGGGTGGGCATATTTTATATCGTCAGCCAGATTGGGATGCTGGCCGGAACTTTTGTCTTTGTCAATGCCGGCACACAACTGGCAAAAATCGATTCTTTATCAGGTATTTTGTCGCCAGGGCTGATTTTTTCGTTTGTTCTGCTGGGCATTTTCCCATTAATCGCCAAAAAGATTATCGCAATGATCAAGGCACGCAAAGTGATGGCAAAATATCCCAGACCCAGAAAATTTGATTATAATCTGGTGGTGATCGGGGCCGGGGCCGCCGGGTTAGTAACATCGTATATTGCGGCAACAGTTCGGGCAAAAGTGGCACTCATTGAAAAGCACAAAATGGGTGGCGACTGCTTAAATACCGGGTGTGTGCCGAGCAAGGCACTCATTCGGTCAGCAAAGATATTATCCTATGTCAAACGGGCAAAAGAATTCGGGTTTGAAAGCGGAGATATTCAATTTGAATTTGCTCAGGTAATGAAACGGGTACACAAAATTATCCAAAAAATTGAACCGCATGATTCTGTGGAGCGCTATAGCAAGCTCGGCGTGGAATGCATTTCCGGAGATGCTAAACTAACCTCCCCGTATACGGTGGAGGTCAACGGAAAAACGCTGACCACAAAAAAAATTGTGATTGCCAGCGGTGCGCGTCCGTTTGTTCCCCCTATTCCCGGTTTGGAAAAGGTGACGTATCTGACATCAGATAGTGTTTGGGAAATCAAAGAACTGCCAAAGCGGCTGGTTATCCTGGGGGGCGGCCCCATTGGATGCGAGCTGACCCAGACATTTTGCCGCCTGGGGTCGACCGTCACCCAGGTGGAAATGATGCCTCAAATCATGGGCCGGGAAGATGCGGATGTAGCAAATTTGATAAAAGACAAACTTGAAAGCGAAGGCGTTGCCGTGCTGACCGGGCACCGGGCCAAAGAGGTAAAAATTGGAGGGGACACGAAAACACTGATTTGTGAGTACAATGGCAAAGACGTTTTCGTGGAATTTGATGAAATCCTGGTGGCAGTCGGGCGTGCGGCCAACATCAGCGGATTCGGACTGGAAGAATTAGGCGTGGCGCTGACAACGAGAAAAACGATTGCCGCCAATGAATTTCTTCAAACCAGCATCCCCACCATCTATTGTGCAGGCGATGTGGTTGGGCCTTATCAATTTACCCATGTGGCCGGGCATCAGGCTTGGTATGCATCGGTCAATGCACTTTTTGGCAAGATTAAATCGTTTAAGGTTGATTATAGCGCAATTCCCTGGGCAACCTACACTGATCCGGAAGTCGCCCGGGTCGGGATTAATGAACGCGACGCTAAGGAAAAAAATATCGCTTATGAACTGACCCGATATAATATAGATGATCTGGATCGGGCGATTGCCGACTCCGAGGACCACGGCTATATCAAAGTACTGACAAAACCCGGCACGGATAAAATTCTGGGCGTCACCATTGTCGGCGCACATGCGGGGGATATTATTTCGGAATACGTTTTTGCCGTAAAACACGGGCTGGGTCTCAACAAAATCCTGGGGACCATTCATACCTATCCCACCATGGCGGAAGCGAACAAATATGCAGCCGGCGAATGGAAAAGAGCCCATGCCCCGGAAAAAATTCTGAAATGGCTTGAAAAATATCATGCCTGGGCAAGAAGATGAATACCTGTAAGTATCCAGTCAATACAACCGTGTGCGAAAAAACAATGCTTCCGAAAATATGACGACATTACAACATATCTTTTTAAAAATGATGAA
>Ga0307991_1001281_pt1 | contig 17699 bp, 15 predicted proteins | sample EllFjometagen131_FD_203146 | JGI IMG/M metagenome (GOLD analysis project Ga0307991, IMG submission 203146) | Marine microbial communities from Ellis Fjord, Antarctic Ocean - #131 | ecosystem: Environmental > Aquatic > Marine > Unclassified | place: Southern Ocean | collected 2014-10-08 | reverse complement strand
ATAGATTTTAGGGTCTTTAGAAAACAGATTGCCAACATATGAAATAGTATTTCCTCAAAAAGGAAACTGTATTACTGAAAAGGATAAAGAAGGAAGAAAAAAATCTTGTACGAGACGTTGGAATGTTTAATAATATTTAAAAAATAAAGAAAGGTATAAAAATGTATAAAAAAAAATGTAAAATAATTGAGGAAATTCAATCTTATCATAAACAAGTAGCCCAATTATACTATGGACTTTATGAAAATATCGAAGACAAAGAAATGAAATTGATAGTGTATGATTTATACGAGTATGAAACATCTCGTGATAAATACCTTGAGAAGCATAAAAAAGTTGCTGAAGCAATGAAGGATTGGTTAGATTTTCCTTGCGATAAACTATCAAATCAGATATCTGATTGTTTCAAAAATATCAATACAGAATCTGATTTAACTATGGAAGATTTAATAAAACTAGAATTGCATTTTGACAATTGTCTAATTAAACTTTATGCAATTTTAGCATCCGAAAATGAATTAAGCGAAACAATAATCAACACATTTTATTATATGTTGAAGAAAACAAAAAAAGAAGAATCAATACTTGCTAATATGCTTCATAAATCAAAAAGTAATTTGCACAATATGATTCAGCACGAACAAGTTAGCATGTAAACTACTAGAAATTCTAAAATCAAACTTTTAAAAAGACAAAAAATATGAAAAGTACAGATGTATTAGTAATTGGAGGCAGCGCTGCTGGCTTGGTCGCTGCCCTTACAGCTAAACGCATTAATCCTAACAAAACAATTACTGCAATTACAAAAGAAGAAAAAACCCTTGTTCCTTGCGGTATCCCGTATACTTTCGCAAGCATTGATGGAACAGATAGTAATATTTTGCCTTCAGATAAAATGTTTAAAGACGCAAATGTAGATCTTATAATTGGGGAAGTTATTTCTATTAATCCTGAGAGCAAAATATGTATTCTAAAAAATAACGATTCAATTTCATTCGATAAGTTAGTTTTAGCAACAGGTTCCTCTCCTTCAATTCCAAAATGGTTAAAAGGAGCCGATTTAGAAAATGTTTTTACAGTTCCTAAGAATAAAAACTACCTCGATATAATGAAAACCGAACTAAACAAATGTAATAAGGTTGTTATTGTTGGTGCAGGATTTATTGGAGTTGAACTTTCTGATGAATTGAAAAAGACCGGTAAAGAAATTATTCTAATTGAAAAATTACCCCATATCTTAGGCTTATGTTTTGATGAAGAAATATCCATTAAAGCAGAGGAAGTACTAAAAGGAAATGGAGTAATTGTAAAAACCGGATTAGGTGTTCAGGAATTATCAGGTGATAAAAAAGTGAATAAAGTAGTATTGGAAAATGGAGAAATTATTAATACCGATGCTGTAGTTTTATCTATGGGATATAAACCCAATAATAAATTGGCAATAGAATCAGGTATAGCAATGAGCAAACAGGGCTGTATTATGGTTGATGAATACATGAGGACTGATTGTGCTGATGTTTTTGCAGTAGGAGATTGTGCACAAAAGTATGATTTTATTACTAGAAAACCTTGCTGTACAATGTTAGCATCAACAGCATGTGCCGAAGCAAGAATTGCAGGTGTTAATTTATTTAAACTCTCTGCAATTAAAACATTTAGCGGAACTATTTCAATTTTTTCAACTGTAATTGGTACTACTGCATTTGGCGTAGCAGGAATAACAGAAACACAAGCACGAAATGAAGGATTTGATGTTGTTACAGGAGTATTCGAAGGAATGGATAAACATCCCGGTACTTTACCTGGAGCAAAAAAACAGCTTGTTAAGTTAATTGTTGGAAAAGAATCTAGTATTGTTTTAGGTGGAGAAGTGATTGGAGGATCTTCTGTAGGAGAATTAACAAATGTTATTGGAATGATTATTCAAAATAGAATGAACATTAATTCAATTCTAACCTCCCAAATAGGGACTCATCCCCTTCTTACGGCTTCACCAGCAGGATATCCTTTATTAAAAGCTGCCGGTAATGTTGCTATTAAAACAATTTATAGTTAAATCTAATAATCCATTATTATAAAAGCGTTTTAAACATATCAGTATTGAGGTATGGTTCTATTGTGAAACATTTTAGTGTAGTGAATTACATCCTACTGATCGGGGAGTATAGTATTGCAGTGTATCCCTACGAGGGTTTAAAACCCTCGTAGGGATTATTTCCCAGAAATTACACTTTCCGTTTAGCTCCTTTTTTAAGCAACTCTGAAAGAACTCTTCCCGGATCTTTAAATCGATTACTTAACATCATAGCCGCAATAACATAGGGCTTATAAGCTTCTTTATAGGTTTCGATGCGATATTTTTCAAAAACATCGGCACTTACTTCTCCTTTTTCGCAAGAAATGCCAGAAATATCAGCCGGCAGACAATGCATATAAAGAGCTTCCCCATTTTTGGTGAGTTTCATTTTTTCGGCATCGGCTTCCCAATCCATATGTTTGGCATTATTAGCAAGAGCTTTTTGTTCCAGCGCCTTTAATCCTTCGTGATCATTGTTCTGCAATAATTCCGTCCGCTGTCCCATTACGGCATAAGGCGCCCAACTTTTAGGATAAACAATATCTGCATTTTTAAATGCTTCATCCATACTATTGACCACTTTAAAACTTCCACCTGTTTCTTTGGCCTGTTTAGATGCCGTTTCCATCACATCAGGAATTAGTCCATAACCCTCAGGATAAGCTAGTTCCACATCCATTCCAAATCGCGTTAGCAAACCAATAATTCCTTGTGGTACACTCAAGGGCTTTCCATAACTGGGCGAATATGCCCAGGTCATTGCTAATTTTTTTCCTTTCAAAGCTTCCAGCGAACCAAAATACTTTTTCAGATGTGCCAAATCAGCCATCGATTGAGTGGGATGATCAATATCGCACTGCAAATTAATAATTCCAGGACGCTGCTGCAAAACTCCTTGGGCAAATCCATCGTCCAATGCTGCTCCTACTTCACGCATATAAGTATTTCCGGCACCCAAATACATATCATCGCGAATACCAATAATATCTGTAAGAAAGGAAATCATATTTACCGTTTCGCGCGTTGTTTCACCATGAGCGATTTGCGATTTGCCTTCTTCCAAATCCTGTAACGCCAATCCTAATAAATTGGCTGCAGAAGTGAAGGAGAATCGTGTTCTGGTAGAATTATCTCTAAACTGAGAAATGGCGAGACCCGACTTGAAAACATTGGTAGCGATATTATGACTACGCAGACTTTTTAATGCCTCAGCGATGTCTAAAACCTGCTCAACATCAGCCATCGATTTTTCCCAGCTAAGCAAGAAATCGGTATTAAAAAGGTGATCCGTATCGCGTAAAATGATATTATTAATTAATTTTTGTAGATTTTCCATAGAATAAAAAGAACTAAATTATTTTTCAATTGAATAAGCATAAAGAGCATAAAAAGCGGAGGCTTTTACCAAATCGTCAACAGGAACTTTCTCATTTGGAGCATGGGCCATTACTTCATTTCCAGGGCCAAAACCAATCATTGGAACTTTATAGTAACCATTAATGGTGACTCCGTTCGTAGAAAATGTCCATTTATCCACTTTAGGTTTTTTATCAAAAAGTAATTCAAAAGCTTTTACACCTGTTTGAACCACATTTGAGTTTTCTTCCATTTTCCAGGTAGGGAAATATTTTTCCATTCCATATTTTAATCCTGTATAAGCGGTTTCTTCGTAGTGAAGAACTTCAACGGTTGCATCCAAATCTTTTACAATTGCCTCAATTTCAGCTACTGCCGATTCTTTTGTTTCGCCCCAGGTTAATCTTCTGTCGAGGTGAATCCGGGCAAAATCAGAAACAGCGCAAAGAGATGGACTTCCAGACTTTATTTCCGAAATAGTGATACTTCCTCGTCCTAAAAATGGATCGAAAGCTAAATTTTCATTCAATTTTTCAATTTCAAGTGCTGCGCGCGATGCGTTATAAATGGCATTTACACCTCTTTCAGGTGCGGAACCGTGAGCCGACAAGCCTTTAAAACTAACGGCAATTTCCATTCTCCCGCGATGGCCACGATAAATATTTAAATTAGTTGGCTCAGTGCTGATCGCAAAATCAGGATGAATGCCTTCTTCTTCGTATAGATATTTCCAGCACAATCCATCACAATCTTCTTCCATTACAGTACCGGTAAAATAGATTGTCCAATCTCGATCGAATCCTAATTCTTTCAAAATTCTTCCGGTGGTGACAAAAGCAGCAGGGCCACCTTCCTGGTCAACTGTACCTCTACCGTGAACAAATCCATCTTTCACCTCACCAGAAAGCGGATCAAAATCCCAATTATCCATATTTCCAAAATCGACCGTATCCATGTGACCATCAATCGCTAATATATTTTTTCCACTTCCTATTTTTCCAATTACATTACCTAATCCATCAATCCAAACTTTATCAAACCCAACCTCTTCCATCTGTCGTTTTAATTCCAACATCACTTCTTTTTCACCTAAACTAAGGGATTTTATTTTTACCATTTTAGACAGATTGTTAGCTGTATAGTCTCGATATTTCTCAGCTAAAGCATTGATTTTTTGTGCAATATTTTCCATTCTATTAAATTTTTACCAAAATTAAGAAAGATGGCGGATTTACAAGCGTTCGCACTTAAAATCATTGAAAATACAGATATGTTTTTTTAATTAATAGGAGCAAAAAAAATTCCAGGCTACGCTTTAAGTTTTCCTCAAAAGCAATCAATTTTTAAAAAGTCAAACTACAAATCAGCTCTTTAAATACAATTTACTGTGTAATGAATCTAAACTAACTTGACTTTTAATATAGAAAAAACTTATATTTGTTAGCATAAATGCAAAATCAACTAAACTAATGCTTATGAAAAATGTAAATTTATGGGTGTTTCTGTTAATCCTATGGATAGCAGGAGCCAGTTATTGTTATGTATGCGAAATCCGAAATGATTGCGGATGCAACGAGCCAGAGTATGCTATACCCGGGTTGAGTATACAAGATGGCGATTTTAGTGCAAGTGATGATAACAATTTGTACTACGAATTCGGAAAATCAAATTTATTTGTTCCCAATTGCATTGTTAGAGATTTAAAGAAAACAGTAAAATATCTCAATAAAAACAAAAGCAGGCAGTTGGTTTTAAAAGGCATGTATGACAGCGATGAAAATGGCGATGCATTGCTCGGATTGGCCAGAGCCGATTCGTTAAAATCATTTCTATTGAATTTGGGCGCAGATGCCTATCAAATTTCTATCTCTTTTAGTCGAAACAATGACTTGACATTTGATCCTGAAAATACACGCTCTTATGGATCTATCGGATACATTTTTAGCGGTTTACTCGATTGCGATTTTGAATTATCGGAAGAGGCATTTAATGATTTAATAGGTCGATTAAAAACTATTCAGAAAGTTTACTACGAAACAGGTAGTAGTATATTGGACATTACTCCAGAAATCCATAAATACGCTTCTGATTTATCGTACTATTTATGTAAATTCCCTGAAAGTCAAATCTCAATAATAGGACATACAGATTCCATTGGAGAGAGAGACATGAACCTTCAACTTAGTATTGATAGAGCCAATAGTTTAAAAGACTATTTGCAAAGCAAAAATATTAATGAGCTCGCTATTGAATTGGATGGAAAAGGACCTGACGAGCCTGTTGCCGACAATGAAACGGAAGAAGGAAAGGCAATGAACAGAAGAGTAGAAGTAAAATTAAAATAATTATAAACGCACTAAAAAATTAGAAAAATGGCTGAAAGATTTGCATCAGATTTAACATTTATCCTAATCGCACTGATAGTAGCTGCAATATTGGGATTTATAATTGGTTGGCTTTGTCGTGAAGGCAAAATCAAATTACTAATGAATGAAATTGCTGACCTCAAGAAAAAGCTAAAAGATTGTGAAGGAAAATTCAAATCCTCGGTAAAACAAGTTATTGCATCTAATTATAATGCGGCCGCTTTAAAAACTGTATTTGGAAAAAACTTCAAAGAAGATGATCTAAAAATAGTGGAAGGTATCGGCCCTATAATTGAAGGCTTGTTGCATAAGGCTGGTATTAAAACATGGCTTGATTTATCTAAAACTAAATCAGAAAGAGTGAAGGAAATTCTTTTTGCTGAGGATGAGGAAAAATTCAGAATTCATGATCCTGGCACCTGGCCTGAGCAAGCTGGACTAGCCCATAAAGGAGAATGGAAAGAGTTGTTTAAATATCAGGAATTTTTAGACGGCGGCAAGCCACCTTCTTGATATTCAATTGATTAAAGCCTATTAGGCTTATTAATTTCAAACAAAAAACTGTGAAGATATTTCCTCACAGTTTTTTTTGTAATCAAAGCAAAAGCAATTTATCATCGCTTTCGGGTCCTGCGACGTGTCGGCGTTTTTAAACCCAACACTCCTAACAGCCCTCGTGTAAGCTCCTGAACAATTGTTTTTGTCAAAGGGCTTTTCATTATAGTCTCAAATGTAGATGGAGCTTCAGTAGATTTTGCCGCTTTTTTCTTTTCAGAAATTGATTTTTCGTCTTCACTTTCCTTTTCTTCTATTTCGGAAATCTTTTTATGCAGAATTTCGTAGGCGCTCTCTCTGTCAATTTCAATATTGTATTCTCTGATCAGTTCAGAGGAATTTATTATTTTACTAATTTCAGCATCTGATAAAATGTCCATTCTGGAAAAAGGAGCACGCATCAATGTATGAACCAATTCGGTGGGCCGTCCTTTTTCATCCAAAGTAGAAATAAGAGCTTCACCAATTCCAAGTTGAGTAATTAAATCATCCACTTGGTAATACTCCGAATAGGGATAATTTTCAGCTGCCGTTTTTATGGCTTTTCTGTCTTTTGCAGTAAAGGCACGCAAGGCATGTTGAATTTTTGTTCCAAGTTGACCAAGTATTTCAGATGGAAGATCATTAGGTGATTGTGTGACAAAAAATATACCAACTCCTTTTGATCTAATTAGTTTTACTGTCATTTCAAATTGATCGAGCAAACTACGCGATGCATTTTTAAAAATCAAATGAGCTTCATCAATAAACAAAACTAATTTTGGCTTATCTGAATCTCCTTGCTCCGGCATTTGCTGAAATATTTCTGCCAGCAAACAAAGCATAAAAGTACTAAAAAGAGCAGGTTTACTTTGCATATCGGTAAGACGCAACACATTAATCATTCCTTCACCTGATTCCAATTTGTGCATCAAATCAAAAACATCAAAAGAAGGCTCTCCAAAAATATCATCCGCATTTTGCTGTTCCAATCCGATGATATTCCGCATAATGGTTCCTGCCGAGCTTGAATGAACAAAACCATATTCTTTCAGAAACTCATCTTTTCCTTCATTTTGAACAAAATTTATAACACTTTTTAAATCTTTTAAATCCAAAAGAGGCAGATGCCTGTCGTCACAAAATTTGAAGAGCATAGATAAAACACCACTCTGATTGTCGTTCAATCCCAAGATTTTAGAAAGCAAGACAGGCCCGTATTCTGAAATTGTGGCTCTCATTTTAACTCCAGGTTCGTCAGATATGCTTAAAAACTCCAGCGGGAATGTTCTTCCCTCCCACTCCATACCAATCAGTTTTGAGCGACTTTCAATTATTTTATTTGTTGTTCCAGCTGCACCAAGCCCACTTAAATCTCCTTTTATATCCATTACAAGTACCGGAACACCTGCATTGGAAAGGCTTTCGGTAATAATTTGCAAGGATTTGGTTTTACCTGTACCCGTTGCGCCAGCAATTAGCCCATGCCTGTTAAATGTTTTTAGTGGAAGTTTTATTTGCGTATTTGTTTTATAGTCATCTTTAAAAACGGCCGATCCTATTAATATCGATTCCCCCTTAAATTGGTATGAATCTCTAACCGTTGTTATAAAGTTGTTTTTATCCATTCTTAATAATTTTAAACTTTAAAGATATTGTTTTTCAAATATATTCTTTACTTTTATAAAAAAAATAAATATGATAGACGAGTTTTTAAAGACCATCAAAAGTGGATTAACTGATCAATTGACAGCAAAATCCACAGTAGAATCCAGTAATTTAGAAGGCATCGCAAATGTAGTTGCTGACACTTTTAAAGATGGAATGCTCGATAAGGTTAAAAAAGGCAAGCTAGGAGATATTGCAGATTTACTGGGAGATGGAGGAAGCTCTTCTCCTTTTGCTGGCATTATAAGCAATAACGTTGTTAGTAATCTAATCTCTAAATTAGGTCTACCCAAAGATATATCAAACACAATTGCAACTATTGCTGTGCCTTTTATCATTGAAAAATTCAATAGCTTTGCTTCAGATAAGGGAGTTAGCAATAAGGAAGGAATTGGAGATTTAATGGGCGATTTGGTAAAAAGTTCAATTAAAGACAAATTTCTTGAAGGTAAAGGCGGTCTTCTTGGAGGCCTGGGTAAAAAATTTGGATTTTAATTTATTGATCCTTAATTAGTTATTATTTAACGGAACTAATCAATCTGCTTTTTTAGACAAAAAGCAAGTTCCTAAAAACAATTTATTTATAAATATTTTTTGACATTAAACAGAATCTTATGGAAAAATTATGGCTCGATTATTCACCCTTAATTATTGAATATGGGACTGGATTAGTCTCAGCATTAGGCGTATTAATTTTGGGTTTATGGATAACCAATATACTAACAAGATCGATAAAAAAACTACTGCTTAAAGGCGAATTTGACAAATCTCTGGTTTCTTTTCTTTCATCGCTAATAAACACTATTCTTAAAGTGCTAGTGGTAATTTCAGCACTGGGCATGCTTGGAGTTGAAATGACTTCCTTTATTGCTCTTTTAGGAGCTGCCGGATTAGCTGTAGGTATGGCCTTGAGTGGTACTTTACAAAACTTTGCCGGAGGCGTGATGATATTGATTTTCAAACCTTTTAAAGTAGGTAATTTTATTGATGCTCAGGGACATATGGGAACAGTAAAAGAAATTCAAATTTTCAATACAATCCTGACAACTCCCGATCATAAAACCATTATTTTGCCAAATGGAGGCTTATCGACTGGCTCAATGGTGAACTATTCGACACAAGCTAAAAGGCGCGTTGACTGGACTTTTGGTATTGGTTATGGCAATGATTCGGATACCGCCAAGCGTGTATTACTGACTTTAATAAATCAAGATGATCGGGTTTTAAAAAATCCGGAACCCTTTGTTGCCTTGAGTGAATTAGCTGACAGCTCAGTTAACTTTGTTGTACGTGCCTGGGTAAAGGCTCCCGATTATTGGGGAGTATATTTTGCAATGAATGAAAAAGTGTATAAAACCTTTGAAAAAGAAGGGTTAAGCATTCCATATCCGCAAATGGATGTGCATTTGATTAATAATTGAGTTTTCTAAATCGGATTTATTGACGGAATAAACTTCAAAAAAATAAGTCATGGGAGAAATAAGTGTGATTAATGTACAAAAATTATATGAGCAATCATTAACGATGCTTACTGAATATGGCCCAAAATTTTTATTATCCATCGTTTTACTACTTATTGGATTATGGCTTATCAAACAGTTGGTCAAACTTGTAAATAAAATTCTACTAAAAGGTGATTTCGACGAAACACTCCATTCATTTTTACTGAATTTCATAAGCTGGTCTTTTAGATTGCTCCTTTTTTTAAGCGTGGCTTCCATGATAGGTATTAAAACTACTTCATTTATAGCTGTTCTTTCTCTTGCTGCCCTGGCAACGGGTTTTGCGCTGAAAGGAAGAGTATCTGATTTGGCAGGCGGAATTCTCTTGTTGGTTTCCAAACCTTATAAAGTGGGTGATTTGATTGAAGCTCAAGGGCAATTCGGGAAAGTAAAAAGCTTGCAAATTTTTGATACTATTTTGATAACAAATACAAAAAAAACAGTCATAATTCCGAATGGACTTATGGCGAATACTAATATCATCAATTTCACGACCGAAGGTAAATTAAGAATCGATCTAAGTGTTTTAATATCTTATAGTTATGATCTAAAAAAAGTAAAAGAAGTATTGCTTTCGGTATTGGAAAACGACCCAAAAGTTCTAAAAGATCCTGCTCCCTTTGTAGGAGTATATGGATTTGAAGGTGATTCTGTAAATTATGCTGTTCGTCCCTGGGCTAATGCCGACGATTATTGGGCCGTTTATTTTGGTGTAAATGAAAAAATGAAATTAGCATTAGAAGCGAAAGGAATATTAATTCCTGAACTAAAATGGACCGACGTAAAAATAAATTAATGAATCTGAATATCATATAACTCGATAAATCGCATCGAATTAAATTGAATTTAACATCTAAAAACAAGAAATATGGAAGAATTAAGCATTTCTAATTTTCAGAAAATTATCGACCAGGCTTGGTCAATGGTTCTGGAATACGGACCAAAATTAGTACTGGCAATAATTACTCTTATAATTGGTCTGTGGGTGATTAAATATCTGGTGAAACTTGCAGATAAAGGCTTGAAAATAGGTACTGGTGACGATACGCTCGGCCCTTTCCTTAAAAATCTGATAAGCTATGTGTTAAAAATATTATTGTTTTTAAGTGTTGCTTCCATGATAGGAATCGAAACAACATCCTTTATTGCTATTTTTTCAGCAGCCACGCTCGCAATTGGCTTAGCTTTACAAGGAAGTCTGTCGAATTTGGCAGGTGGCGTTATGCTTTTAATTTTTCGCCCCTATAAAGTTGGCGACCTCGTTGAAGCAGAAGGACATTTAGGCAATGTAAAAGCCATTCATATTTTCAATACTGTTTTAGTAAATCCGGAAAGCAAAACCATCATTATTCCAAATGGCTCTGTAGCTGGAAATAGCATCATTAATTACACCACCGAAGGGAAGTTAAGAGTCAATTTAATAGCTGGTATTTCTTACGATTCAGATATTAAAAAAGCGAAAGAAGTTCTAATGTCAGTGATGGAAAACGATCCAATGGTTTTGAAAGACCCTGCTCCTTTTGTGGGTGTAAATGAATTGGCAGATAGCGCGGTGAATTTTGCTGTTCGCCCCTGGGCCACTGTGGAAGATTATTGGGCTGTTTATTTTGGAATCAACGAAAAGATTAAATTAGCTTTAGACGAAGCAGGTATCACCATTCCATTCCCACAAGTGGATGTTCATATCGAGAAATAATTCTATTTGTTTTTAAAGATAGAATCGGAGTAGATCAAGTTTTATTCCGATTCTATTTTTTGCGTTCACAGGTATAATTTACTAAATTAACCATTGCTTTTTTGTATTCACTTGATGGAAAGTCATTTAGCAAACCCAAAGCTTTATCACGATACAGATACATTTGATTTTCAGCATATTCTATTCCACCACTGCTATTTACCTGATCCACCAAAACAGAAACTTTTTCCGGCTTATTGTGATGCCTTTTAACAATTGCAATTGCTTTCCTTCGTTCACTTGAAGGCAAATTATTGAGCATATAAATGAGTGGTAAAGTCATTTTTTGCTCTTTGATATCGATTCCTTGAGGTTTTCCTATGGCGTTGGTCTTCTGAAAATCGAAAATATCATCCTTAATCTGAAACGCTATACCAACATATTCACCAAATTGTTTCATTTTCTCAATCACATCGTCTGCAGCACCTGTTGATGCAGCCCCTGCAGCGCAACAAGAGGAAATTAAGGTTGCTGTTTTTTTTCGAATTATTTCAAAATACACTTCTTCTTTAATATCGAGTCTACGTGCTTTTTCTAATTGAAGCAATTCCCCTTCGGCCATTTCACGCGTAGCTTCCGAAACAATCTCCAGTACTTCGTATTCTTTGAAAGCTAAAGCTAATGACAAACCTTTTGATAAAAGAAAATCACCTGCGATAACTGCAATTTTATTTTTCCACAAAGCATTTATCGAAAATAAACCTCTCCGTTTTTCAGAATCGTCAACAACATCATCGTGAACCAGAGTGGCCGTATGAAGCAACTCTATCAGACTGGCAGCGCGAGCAGTGGCTTCCTTTGGCGTCCCTGTTAAATGAGCACTTAAAAAAACAAACATCGGACGCATTTGCTTTCCCTTTTGCTTGTGAATATATCGCAAAATAATATCCAGCAATTGAACTTTAGAATCCATAGCCGATTTAAAAATCTTCTGAAAGCCTTTTAATTCATCACTTAAAAGCTGTTGTATTTCTGCTATTTCACCCATTTCCGCTTCAAAATTAAAAATAAAGTCAATACTTTACTGATTAAAAACTAAATCTCTCACATTTTCCTTTATTTTGCACTTTCGATTGCATTTATTGCGAATGTGGAAGGACTAAAAAAGCGTAGAAAAAAGTAATTTTACCTACACGAAGTGAAATTTACGATCGACTTAAACAGGTTTTAATAGAAAGATCTGAAAAAAACCTTCCCATCTACTCCATTACATTTGCAGGGAACGCCTGGCTAAAAATAGTACATGAAATTAATCCTCAGAGTGTTATCCTTTATCCTATTGAAAGAGAAACACCGGAAAACAGCATTCAAAAAGTTAATGTACAAATACTTACTGCAATAGCAGAAAAAGTGCAGGCTATTGGATTTAAAACAGAAGTTTTTTCCTGAATTATGTATTTCCTTCTCTCCTTTTAGTACTTTTGCAAAGATATTTCACAGTAGGGGTGCCCTAAATTTACGGGCTGAGAACATACTCTTTGAACCTGACACGGGTAATGCCGACGTAGGGAAAAAAGAATTCAATTTTAAAGTTTTCACTCTATTGATTTTTAATTATAAAAAAAGTCAAAAGATGTTCAAAAAATTATTTTTAATGAGTTTAGTGAGTATTCCGATGCTCCTATTTGCTCAATTTCAAATTCAGGGAAATATAAGCGATAAGAAAACAGCTGAAAACATAGAAGGTGCCACTTTACAGCTTTTAGGAACTTCATCTTATGCCATTAGCAATAGCGATGGTGTTTATATTTTCAAGAATATTCCACGAGGCGAATACACTATTCTGGTTAATTATTTAGGCTATGCTCCATTTGAAAATACTTTTCATCTGAGCAAAAACAAAAACTTAAATATTCAGCTCCAATCGAGAATGGTATTGAGCGAAGAAGTTATTGTTTCAGCGCTGCGTGTTTCAAAGAATACACCGGCTACCTATTCCGATTTGAATAAAAAAGAAATTCAAGAGCAGAACCATGGTAAAGATTTGCCTTTTATTTTAAATACAACGCCCTCATTAGTAGTAACTTCTGATGCCGGAGCAGGTGTTGGATATACCAATTTTAGTATTCGGGGAACAGACATTTCACGCATTAACGTCACGATTAACGGAATTCCAATGAACGATTCTGAATCGCACAGTGTGTATTTTGTCGATTTGCCCGATTTAGCCACATCGCTTGATAATATTCAAATCCAACGTGGTGTAGGCACTTCTTCAAATGGATCAGCGGCTTTTGGAGCCAGTGTAAATCTTCAAACCAAACACCTTAATCAAGACCCTTATGCCAGTCTAACATCTTCAGCAGGATCGTATAATACTTTCAGAAATTCAGTCAGTTTTGGTACAGGATTGCTCAAAAATAAACTGGCCTTTGACGGACGCTTATCAAAAATCAGTTCCAATGGCTATATCGATCGTTCCTTTGCTCAATTAAAATCACTCTATTTTTCAGGCGGATATTACGGTAAAAACGATATTTTGAAATTCACACTTTTAAGCGGAACTGAAGAAACCTATCAGGCCTGGAATGGAATTCCAAAGGTTAGAATAAATGACGACCTGAATGGAATGTTGGATTTAGCCTCTGATAATTGGTGGGATACTGAAACGACCAATAATTTACTCAATTCCAATTCACGAACTTATAATTTCTATACTTATGATAATGAAGTAGATAATTATCAGCAAGATTATTACCAATTGCATTATTCTCATTTCTTTAACACCGCCTTCCAAATAAACACAGCACTTTTTTATACGCGTGGAAAAGGGTATTACGAACAATTAAAAAGTGATCGAAAATTTGAAGATTATTTATTTGAAGCAATCGAAATTGGAGGCGAAACGATTAATCACACAGATTTAATTCAACGCAAATGGCTTGATAATCATTTCTACGGTTTTACCGCTTCATTGAACTATAATACTGATAAAATGGAAAGCACTGCTGGAGTTTCATTATCGCAATACGATGGAGACCATTTTGGCGAAGTAATATGGGCCGAATATGCAGGAGAAAATGCGATTAGAAGTCCCTGGTATTTCAATAACGGACTTAAAACAGATGGGAATGTGTATGCAAAAGCCAATTTTTCAATCACAGATAAATTTCTGATTTACATCGATTTACAATATCGTACAATTCATTATGCTATTGACGGAACACACGACGATTTACGCAATATTTCTCAAACTCACGATTTCGATTTTTTCAATCCAAAAGCTGGAATATTTTATCAAATTAATGCTAAAAATCAAATTTACGCTTCCATTGCTATTGCTAACCGTGAACCCAGCAGAGGTAATTACCGCGATGCAGATATTGATTATCAACCAAAACCAGAACGATTAGAAGACTTTGAATTGGGTTATCACCACTTGAATTCGCGATTCTCCGCATCGGCAAATTTGTATTTTATGAATTATCAAGACCAGTTACTCGCAACAGGGAAAATAAACAATGTGGGTGATGCCATTATGACCAATGTGGCTAAAAGTTACCGTGCAGGAATTGAACTTCAAGGAATATTTAAAATAAACGAAAAACTAAAATGGGCTGCTAATTTTACTTTCAGTAGGAATAAAATCCTCGATTTTGTTCAGTATGTAGACGATTGGGACAACTGGAATCAGCAAGCGTTGGAATTAGGAACAACAAATATTTTGCTTTCGCCCGATCAGATTGGATCATCAACAATCAGCTATCGCCCGAGTAAAAATTTTAGTTTTAACTTAATTTCAAAATATGTTGGGCGGCAGTATATCGACAACACGAGCAATCAATACAACAGTATTGATCCTTATTTTGTGAATGATATAAATTTGTCCTATCATATTTATCCAAAGGGAATAAAAAGTATGAAAATTAGCCTATTGCTTAGCAATATTTTCAGCGAAAAATATGAATCTTATGGCTGGGCATATAATTATATCTACAATAGTCAACAAAAAGTTATGGATGGATATTTCCCTATGGCACCCATAAATTTCTTAGTGGGTGTAAACATAAATTTCTAAGCGTTGTATAATCTATTGAGAGAGGATAGTTTTTAAGCCGTCCTCTCTTTTTTACTCAAAAGCTTTTCACCTGTCAATTTGACCAGGCACTAATGCTTTGGCAATAAATTTGAGAAATAAGCTTTGATTAAATATTCAAGCAGAAGGATAATGGTTATATAACTGATATTCTGAATGTTATATTTTTAGTGCTAAAATTTAAAAAAACATAATAAGACATTACCGACAATTTTTCGGTTAAATGATTTATAATACTGACAAAAACACCGTTTTCAAAAGATGAAGAAGCAAACAAAAAAAAGCGTTAAAGACGTTGCTGAAAATAAAAAGGAAGATATTACTAGGGAGGTAAATTCCAAACAAACTGAAATTACAGAAGAGCTTTCCGGAGAAGAAGATACTGAAAAATCTGATGAAGGACAAGAAACTCTCCCCCCTTGCGAAACAGACATTGAGCAATTAGAGACTACTATTGCTGACTTAAAAGACAAACATTTACGTCTTTTTTCAGAATTTGATAATTACCGCAAACGCACAACAAAGGAGCGCATCGAATTATTCAAAACAGCTTCGTCTGAAATGATCATTGATCTTCTGACTATTCTTGACGATTTTGATCGCGCGAATAAATCATTCGAAACGGCTACTGATTGCGATTCTGTAAAAGAAGGATTTGAATTAATTCATTCAAAACTTCAAAATATTCTTAGCAAAAAAGGCCTGGAAAGTATGGATTCACAAGGAAAAAAATTTGATACCGATTTTCATGAGGCTATCACAGAAATTCCCGCTCCGACAAAAAATCTTAAATCGAAAGTTGTTGATGTAGTTGAAAAAGGATATCTCTTAAATGGCAAAGTCATTCGTTTTGCTAAAGTAGTTGTAGGAAAATAAGCTGAACTAAGAAAGACAAAATGAGCAAAAGAGATTATTACGATATATTAGGTGTTGACAAAAACGCTTCGGAAACTGAATTAAAAAAAGCATACCGTAAAGTGGCCATAAAATATCATCCAGATAAAAATCCTGATGACGCATCTTCTGAGGAAAAATTTAAAGAAGCTGCAGAAGCCTATGATATTTTAAGCAATCCACAAAAGAAACAACGCTATGATCAGTATGGTCATGCTGGTGTAGGTGGAGCAGCTGGCGGAGGTTTTGGTGGAGGCGGCATGAATATGGATGATATATTCAGTCACTTTGGCGATATTTTTGGTGGCGGCGGTGGCGGTTTCGGTGGCGGTTTCGGTGGTGGCGGAAGTCGACGTAGAGTCAACCGAGGATCTAACCTAAGAATAAAAGTCAAACTTACGCTCGAAGAAATTGTAAAAGGTGCCGAAAAAAAAGTAAAAGTAAATAAATATGTTGGCTGCACCAGTTGCGATGGAACAGGCGCAGAAAGTGGCGGTACTCAAACGTGTAACACTTGCCATGGTTCAGGACAGGTTACACGCATCGTAAATAGTTTTCTTGGTCAAATGCAAACAGCCACTACGTGTCCGCAATGTGGAGGCGAAGGTCAACTAATCAAACATAAATGCAAAAGCTGCAACGGAAATGGTATTGTTAAAGGGGAGGAAGTTATTTCACTTTCTATTCCGGCTGGTGTTGCCGAAGGAATGCAACTTTCTGTTTCAGGAAAAGGAAATGCAGCTGCCCGAGGTGGAGTACCCGGCGATTTAATTGTCTTAATAGAAGAAATTCCTCATCCTGATTTAGTTCGCGATGGTAGTAATTTGTTGCACGACCATTTTATCAGCTTCCCAAATGCTGCCTTAGGTTGTAGTATTGATGTACCAACTGTAGAAGGATTTGCAAAAGTGAAAGTTGACCCAGGAACACAGCCAGGTAAAGTGTTGCGCCTTAAAGGCAAAGGCTTACCAGATGTAAACTCCTATGGCAGAGGCGATTTATTGGTGACTATCAACGCTTGGGTACCAAAAAAATTAGACCCATCAGAAAGAGAAATGCTGAATAAAATGAACCAATCGGCTAATTTTCAGCCAGATCCAAATACTACGGAAAAGGGATTCTTTAATCGAATGCGCGAATATTTTAGGTAGAAAATACCGAATTTAAAAAAAGCCAAATCAGAATTGATTTGGCTTTTTTTATAGACATTTGGTTAACCACCAAACTAAATGTTATAGAAGTTTATTTCTTAGCAGTAGATAACTCAAATATTCCCTGAAAACTATTCGGGAGGAAGACTTTATCGCTCGGATTAGCGGAAATTGTTTTCATACCATCAATATACTTTTGTGACATTATTATTTGCCCAGCAACTTCATTGCTTGTATTTTCCTTTAATTTAGAAATAAGACCGTTGCAAGGTAAATTTTTAAAAAAGAAAATTAAATATCACGTTCAACTTATTGTTATTCAGGTAAATAAATCGTATATTTAACCTATGAAACTACAAAAAACATCCACTTTCGCAGAT
>Ga0307991_1001279_pt1 | contig 17715 bp, 14 predicted proteins | sample EllFjometagen131_FD_203146 | JGI IMG/M metagenome (GOLD analysis project Ga0307991, IMG submission 203146) | Marine microbial communities from Ellis Fjord, Antarctic Ocean - #131 | ecosystem: Environmental > Aquatic > Marine > Unclassified | place: Southern Ocean | collected 2014-10-08 | reverse complement strand
GTATCTGGCTGTTGATCCGAAAATCCTTAATGCCGTGATCCCGACAATATCGCAGGGCTTTGTGCAGGGCGTGGGCATTGTGCCGGCAAATTTCGGCAAGGTATTTAAGCTGTTGATTCCGGGAAAATTTCTGAAGATATTTTGCGGTTGTACGGCGGAATTTAATGGGCTCTTTACGAAAGATGCAGCACAGGCCGAAGCGAATCATGATAAGATTTCCTATTTAAAACGGTTACCTGAATTTCGCATAAAATAAGCTATAAAATAAAAAGTTCAACTCACAAAATGCAACAATAAAGGTATTCAGGAATACAATACTCCCATACCTGGAGATCCAACCCTACAATTGAGGGTATTGACCTACTATAATACTCAAAATTAGCTCTTATTGCATGTTATATTTTTGATCTTAATATTTATCATAAAGTAATTTTTTTCATTCACAGGTTAAAATGATGAATGTTAAAGGTTAACATTTTTATGAATACTTAATTAAAATGCTTAAAATTGGCTACATAATTTACAGTATGCAGTCAATTTTAAAAGGAGGATGTCATGGAAGTAAAAGATTATTGTTCAAATGTGGATATGGAGCTTACCGTATGGAAAGCAAAAATTTTTGACGTAATTCGTAAAGCCGATCAATTGGGATCTGCTGATTTGGAAAAAGTTCTACCAAACATTCAAGACCTCAAGATGGTCGTCACTGAAATGGAGGAAAGAACTCATCAGCTCAGGACAGAGTGTCCTCTGGAGTGGAAACCCATAAGGGATGAAATCGAGGGTGTCAAGGGCAATTTAACCAATACGTATGACGAAGTTATCGATTACATCGGCGGAAGAGCCGCACCTGTAGACGTACCGGGATAGGCTTACATACCATCATTGAACCTGTATTTTAAGGCTAAAGCCCTTCTTATTCACTGTCCGATGACCTCTCTTTGTGAGGTTATCGGACTTTTTTTGATTCCTCGAACGGATACACTTCCTTCCCAATAAGTTACTCCGGTACTTTCTTTGGTTCTCATTTCCTGGTCTGCCAGGTTGGGAGCAATCATCAGGTCCATGGCCGGCGACGGAATTCTTAGTCGCCATCGGTGCTATCCCGCCAGATAGTTTTTCTGAACCGCATCATCGATGAATAGTTTGACAAGATTCCACAAAAGGGGAGCCCCGTCAAACACCGGCTGCATTCTGTCCATCACTTGACTGCGTGTTATCTTATTTTCTCGCCAGACTTGACCCTCAGTAACATAATTTTGTAAAAACGGTTGAAAGCGATCCAGGGCATTTGCATATTTTGATTCAGGAGTATTCCTTTTTTCAAACTCATCCCATAATGCACGAAAAGAACGAGACTGGTCCGGAGGGAGGATTTTGAAAATTCGTTCGGCCGCCTGTTGCTCCCGTCGGTCTTGATCCTGCCGGCCCTGATCATCATAACAATACGTATCACCGGCATCAATTTCCACCAGGTCATGTACCAGAAGCATTTTGATCACCCGACACCAATCAATTTTTTGATCCTGTGCATATTCTGAAAATAAGAATACCGCTATCGCAATATGCCAGGAGTGCTCCGCCGAATTCTCCTCTCGGGATCGATTCGTCAAAATCGTCTTTCGAGATATTTGCTTGAGCTTATCGATTTCGATCATGAATTCGATTTGTTGTTGAAGACGTTGGATCTGGTCGGGTATCAAATTCTGATTTAATTTAACGGTTATCGATTCCATTACTTTTGATGGATTTAGCATGTTCAATATCCTTTTAGACTCAGTAGTTGAAACAAATGTATTTCTGATACATCATCAAGTCAAGCTAACTCTCATATGGGGTTAACAAAATGACATATTCTTTTTTGGCTTTGTCTTTTAGCTGAAATAAGATATAGTGATATTTCAACCCCATCACAAATGGCTTTTTAAGCCCTGCTTGGCGTTTCGAAAAACTCGAAAAGTTCGGAGGTGTTTCAATGAAAACATGTAATTTATCTGATTTTATGAAATCACTTTCTCCTTGGCTTGACGATGATTATATTCGTAAGGCCTGCCTGGATGAGAACGGCCATTTTGTATTGCTGTTCAACGATGGCGTAAAAAATGTCTACCACATTGAAGATTGTGAAAAATCCCAACTAGAAGAAATACTTGAAGACCTGAAAAAGAAAGGGGTTCCCGTCGAATTGTCCTGATTACATCTCCATGGCTCAAGTTAAAGCTTATTTCCGATATCCCGCCCTTCATGTTCCACTTTACAATAACCTGTACATTAGAGTAATATACTCAAAAAGACGACATATTTTGATTGCTCGAATCAGGGAGTGTAAATATGAAAAACCAACCGCCGGAAGCAAAGCTTAATATTGAATCTTTGAGTTTTTCCGAAGAACTGGCCAGAGCGGTCATTAATTCGCTTTCTGCACACATCGCCATTGTGGACAAAAACGGCGTTATCCTTGAAACCAATCGCGCATGGAAAGCTTACTCGGTTAAAAACGGCATACCGGAAGATGTTGACTTTAAGGGCATGGATTATCTGGGCATCTGTGATACCGCCGAAGGAGATGATTCGCTGGATGCTCGCAAGGTCGCAACAGGGATTCGAAAGGTTATTAACGGGGTAATCACCGAGTTTCTTTTTGACTATCCTTGTCACACCGAAGACAGCAGACGTTGGTACTACATGCGGGCCATCCGGATGTCTGATACGAAACCCATCCGGGTGATCATTAGTCATGAAGATATAACGGCTTTGAAACTAGTCGAAGAAGCGTTAAGAGAAAGCCGTGAAGAACTCAAAGAACAGAAGCAAAGCCTTGAAGAAGCAAATATTGCGTTGAAGGTTCTCCTCAAACAACGGGAAAACGACAAGCTGGAGCTTGAAAAAAATGTATTGACCAATGTCAAGGAGTTGGTTTTGCCGTATGTTGAAAAGTTAAAGGAAGTTCCATTAAAACCCAGGAAAGCGTTCACGGGTTCAAAGGTTCAGGGGTTCAAGGTTCCATTCTTGTCCCCGGACTGCATTTGGGATGCGTACTTACGAGAAAAGCGTCAGTTTCTGTCAGTCCTAATCCAAAACTTAAAGCTATACTGAGCGTCATAAATAGTTGCGCACAATATCGCTCCGGAAACCTATTAAACGCTTATTTTTTGAAACTGATGAGCATTTACCTTGGACGCTGTGTATAAATTGGCAATTACTTGGAAAGATGAACATTTGTAACGAGGACTTCGAATTTTTAATGCCTTTTCGTCCTTAACCCTGAACGTTGAACCCTGAACCTGTGAACGGTTACAAACCCAGAAATAAGACACTCGTTGAAATCATTGAAAATCATCTGAAAGATATTATTTCCCCACTGCTTCAAAAATTTTCAAATGCACAAATCATTCTGACCCCCCAGGAAATAAAAGTGGTCGCCTTGATAAAAGACGGAAAGAGCAGCAAGGAAATTGCGGATATACTGAACATATCCGAAACCACCGTCAATTTTCACCGAAAAAATCTCCGCAAGAAGTTCGGTCTGAAAAACAGGCAGATGAATTTAAGATCGTACTTAATGTCAATGTCATAGCCCGGACACCCCATAAAAGTTTCGTGTGGAAAATGGAGTCATAAAGTTTGAATTATGAATTATAGCGGCATGTTAATCAATATTCACGCTCATATGCCTTTCCGAAAGCTTGCCGGGCAATTTTCTTTTCGGTTTTTGACCATTTAACATGGCTCATTATAAATACTCCTGTTGGTTATCGGCAGAACAACGTCTCGCACAAACGGCTGCAAGGAAGCGTAGCGGAATTGCAATCCATCTTAATGCAATTGCTCGACGGTCATATTTAACCTATTGTCAAACAATTTCTTCCCGCTGCTTTGCTTTTATACAAAAGAGTATCGGCTCTTTTTATTAGGCTATCAATAGTGTCTTTTCTGTTAACGAGTGTAGCTCCAATTGAAATTGTGACATATAGCTTTTCATTTTCATGAATTATGTATGAATTTTCTATCAGTATACGAACCCTGTTTCCCAACAGCTCAAGTTCTTTGCCGTTTATGTTACGTATAATACCAATAAACTCTTCACCTCCCCAACGACCATAAAGGTCAAATGGTCTGGTGTTGGCAACAAAAGTATTTGCAACAAATTTCAGAACCTCATCACCCACATCATGACCATAACTGTCATTAAATTTTTTGAAATGATCAATGTCTATGAATAAAATACCAAATGGTACATTTAAACGTTTTTTCTCTTCAAATCTGCTTTGAATCTCTCTCTCAATATAGTTTCTGTTTGCTAATTGAGTAAGGTTGTCAAGAAGAGCCAACTTTTCAAGTTCTTTTACCCTCAATTTAGTGGCTTCCTGATTGCTAATGTCTGTAAATACTTCTACCCCTCCAATTATAATACCGTCTCTGTCGGTTAATGTACTGAAACGAACAGAAACAGGTATTCTGTGACCGTCTTTGTGGTGCATAAATAATTCAGCTTCGCGAAGCGTTCCATCAGCAATGGTTGCTGCAAGAGGGCACATTCCGGTGCAAAGACTATTACCTTGACTATCAACATGGGTGAGTATATTATCAGCACAAGATTTACCAACAACCTCATCAGCAGTAAATCCAGAAATCCGTTCAGCACCTTTATTCCAGTATGTTATAACCCTGTCTCGGTCTACAAAATATAAACCGTCATAGAGGTTTTCAATAATCCTTTCATAAGAGTCTTTTTCTAAACCCATAGGGCCTTCCTCACACTTTTTCTTTGTTGTTGGTTATGCCGACGAACGTTGCCGAAAATGGGTCAAAGCTTGAATCCTGCATTATAGCGGCATGTTATTCACCATACAAGCTTTGACACGGTTCTCTTTTTCCACAACCAACTGATTGATGCGAAGTTAAAAATGCTGCATTCGAGTTAATAAGGCTGTTTCAAGTTTTTGACACTAATCTCCCAGCAGGGTTTTAAGCGGGATCAGGCTGTCGGTGTCGCCGGTTTTTTGCAGTACGCCCATGATCGATCGGAAACACTCCCGGATGATGGCTGTTTTAGAATTGGGAGAGGACATCTGTGCATCGATGGATTTTAAATCGGCCATCAACTCAGCCAAAGAATCAAAATCCAATCTTTTTTCACCTATTTGGCTTTTTAAATCCGCGACAATTCGTTCCACGGCCTGACAGGCGGCTTCATTTAAAACCGTATTCCCGAGCACGAGTCCCGGATTGCCCTTGCGGGTGATCGATGCCCCTAATTGTTGCGCTTCGGCCACGCCGTCAGCAGTAATTCCTATGCCGCCGCTAAGGGTCTTAATTTCAGCAAGTCCGGTACCAAAAAGATTTTCGGCCAGCCTGGTGGATGCTTCTCGATCGAGTCCCATGGTTTCACCGATATCGAACCAGGAAACTGTGGTTGAAGGATCTCCCTGGGTTTGAACATATAGTTCGACAAGAAACAGGGGTGACTTTTCTTTGACATCATCTAAACTAAACATTAAATTTACACCTTTCAGGTTAAATGGTCGATAAAATTCGCCTGTGGATCAGGAACCATGAAATTATCGTCCGGATTTACTTGTTGAATTAATCTTTATAGGAGAAACTAATGATAACTTCCGGCGTTGTCAACCAAACTCACCGGTTCGGTGATGAAATGATATGTTTCCTGTCTAAGCTAAAATAATAAGGTAATCGGATTCAAATCTTGATTATTGACTTAATCAGGCTGTATTTTCGTCTCATTTCAGGTTGCTTGGATATTTCTGACTTGACAATACTTGCCCTGCGGCTCACCGCGGAATACGTTAGACCGAATAACTCCCCGATTTGTTTGTTCGTATATAGTCCGGTCCCTCTTAAAAAATAAAGTAAAACATCCCGATCCTGGATGTCTTTTTGGAAAATTCGATCTGATTGTCCAAGTTTTGTAAGGTCAAAATTTATTGCTTTTGCCGCACGCTTCAAAACTTTAGCAGGATCTTTGTCCTTTATAATGCGATTGAGCTGGGGAAGTTCTTCATCAGATTCCTTTTTAAGATATTTCTCTGTAATTTTATTCAAATACCTTCTGGTTCCAAATACAATTCCATGTCGCAGGTTCTCAAAAGTCTTGGCCTCTTCTTCAGAATACTTCTGAACCTTTTCACGATAAGCTTTGTATGAATCCTTACCGTTAAATTGTGAAAGAATCAGATCCGTATTCAGCCAGCTAATATGACTCGCTTTGTAAGCATAGGTACGATAGCTGCTCCATCGGTAATCCGCCAAACGATTGACCAGGCCGGCCCGCAAAGGATTTCGATGAATATAACAGGAAAGCTGCATCAGGTAGGCATCATTTTGAACCAGAATGCTCTTGAAACGTCCCTGAAAAAGATGGCCGTTGCGAGAATGCTTCAAATTAAATCGACGGGTGTAGGTTGTACCTAACCATTGCATGCTTTTAGATAGGTTTTGCTGATTCGTTCGAATCAGCAGGTGATAATGATTGCTCATTAAAACATAGGCAAATATGTCTACCTCAAATCGATCGGACATCTCTTCTAAAACACCCAAAAAGAGTTCATAATCATCATCCTGTAAAAAGATGTCACGGCGCTCGTTTCCTCTGGATAAAATGTGGTAAAAGGCTCCCTTAAATTCTATGCGTAATGGTCTGGCCATATTGAATTATTAGCAACATTCATAAGAAGTGTCAATTCATTTTAATCAATAATCAAGGTTTGACCCCATCCGCTGAAAATTATCCGAATATTGCATATCTTTTTTTTGCTTTATCTATTTCCGAGAAAATTCATGCCCATAACTATCAAAAATTAATTGTTACCCTAAACTCAAGTTTAGAAAAAAAAGAGATCCCAGTCTCTATTGATGGCACCAAGGAAAACCTTAATGTTGCCGCAATTAAAGAATTAGAAAAAATAAAAGAATTCTATCCAGAAATTTTAAATAAATTGTCATTAGAATCATATGATCAAGCTATAATAAATTGCATGTATTCCTGGAAATCGCATCAGCAACACGAAGAAATTATAAATGATATAAAAAGATATTCTGGATTATTTTTTAGACTTCTATCAAAGAAAATTGAAGGTATGAATCCTGACTATTATGTGTGTGAAATTTGTGGCTCTACAGTGAATGAAAAACCGATAATACCTTGTGAGATATGTAACTACCCTTTGTCACGTTACAAGAAAATTAAACGGCCAGTTTTATTTTAACCACCTAATAAGATTATATAAAAACCTGTCGAACCAAGTTCTTCACTTGACGCTGAGAATCTTTGCGGCCTAATGTGAAAGCCTCTTGGCGTTGCAAGTGACCTTTGTTGTTAAGATTTCAGATGGCTCCAACAAACATAGAATTTTTATGGAGCTGCACTCACTGCTATGATTTTTTAAGTCTCAGTGACCTAAAATATTAAGGATATTATTTTTCAATAAGGGCAACTCCATTTTCGGGGGTTTGCCCTTTTTAATTTTATGGTATATGTAATGAACAAGAGTTGGCTTCAGGTTGGCCTTTTGGCAAGAGATCTTTACTTAGATGGGTTGGGGCTGGCAACAGCTCCCTGCTATCCGGTTTTCACTTAACGGCCCAAGCGTCTATAAATGTACGTGTTTGCCCATATTTTTAGTTAGCATAATAATAGTTCGGCAAAGGATACCAAGAACAATGACGCTCCAAGATGTGATTAAATGGCTTCGACACGTGGAGGACTTGGCATACTCTATCTATTCTGCAGCGGCAGAGAGTGAGGTGGCATCTGGTACTCTTTCCACGTTCTTGAAGCGCTTGGCCGAGGATGAGGCGAGGCACTACCATCTCATGGGCAGTGCGGCAGAACTGATTAGAGAACAGGAGGAGTCTCCAGCCTCCGCGGTATTGGTTGATCCTGTGACGAGATCACGTGTGGAAGACCCACTTTACGCGCTTCACGCGAAGATCAAGAACAAAAGTGTGACTGAGCATGATATCCTTGAAGCGATCGTAACATCGGAGTCGTCTGAGTGGAATGATATATTTCTTTACGTGATCAACTCATGTATGGCGATTTCTGCTAATTTCCAATACATCGCAGCCACAATCCAGGCCCATGAGAAACGAATCGAGGAGTATATCTCAAGCATTGCCGCTGAGGCAGACCTGGTTGATCGGATACAATCGCTTCCAGAGATATGGGAGAACCAACTGCTAGTAGTCGAGGACGACGCAGAAGTCCAGAAACTGCTGAAACGAGCGCTTGGCAGGTACGGACAAGTCACAATTGCGGGGAACGGCGAAGCGGCGCTCGAGGCCATTCAACAACGCTTCTTCAATGTGATCGTTACGGATGTTGACATGCCAGTTCTGGATGGAATCTCGCTCCTCCGCCAAGCCGTTCAGGAGAACGATCGCTTACGATCACACTTCATTATCTGCACCGGTCATACGACGGAGGCGATCACGGCAGCTACGCGCGAGTACGGCGTTCCACTCTTGGAGAAACCGTTTTCAATCCATAGCCTGTGGGATGCGGTCGAACAAGTCCTCGCCTCTGCGTTGTGAGTCAGATCTGTCCAAGCAGAACAAGACAGATACACCAGACGGCCTACGCTCCACTCCCGCCACTGGTGATCTGCACCGTTACAGATACCTGCAATGGAAATGTACATATCAGAGGTCGAAAATTTTTGTGATATCCTTTTTCAAAAAGGGCAAATCCTTTTCTAAATCTTTTAAAGTCGTTTCTATAGCATGGACCCGCTTCAATAATTTATCCCTTTCTAACAAAAGCTCAAGAGATTCTAAAGCCCGCCTGATGGTTATTTTTAAATCATTATTCTCCCAGGGTTTGAGGATGAATTTATATACGCCGACTTCATCGATCGCATCTATGACCATCTTAGTTTCATCAACGGCGGTTAACATAATCGTAAGAATTTCAGGGTACAAAACTTTTACCTGTTTCAAAAATTCCACGCCGGTCATTTTAGGCATTTTCTGGTCGCTGATCACAAGTTGGACATTATGTTTCTTGAGTAGCTTAAGACCTTCAATTCCACTTTGCGCTGTAAGGAGATGGTAGTTCTCACTTCTTAAAACGTGTTTAATAGAATTAAGAATCAGTTTTTCATCATCGACAACTAATATGGTGTGTCTTTCCATAAACTATCCACCTTTTCAGAGATCTTATTCTGAATTATGCGGCAACTGCCGCTGAAAGGTAGTTCCGCAAGCCTGAAATTGGAGTTGCCCCAAAAATTGCCTTTCCAACCCAAAATTCAGCGAAAACTCCATTTATACCTGAAATTTAATAATACTCCTCCCGTCCGACATTTGCAAGAATTTTCAAGCCCTTTTTTATTTCACCTTGCGGCATAATCCAGTTTTATGATATATGTAACGGACAAGAGTTGGTTTCAGGTTTTGTGTATGGCAAGGTATCTTTTAGCGCGTCAACCCTTTTAAACCATTCCGAAAAATCAATATCTTGTGGTTTTGCCCATTTCCTATTATTGAATATTTATATTATGAATCTGGCCTGCAGCTAACCTGATCTGACAGCATACCTTAAAACGAATAGCTCTTGTTTTAGGGCGTTTCCGTTACACTATAGCATCACTATTCTTGAACTCATTGGAATTTAACAATAATGCAAGGAATCTTAACCATCAGACTTTCCCTGGCATTTATGAGTAGCCCCTTATACAGGTTTCCGAATGAATAAAAAGCCAACATATGAAGAATTGGAACAAAGGATCAAGGAATTAGAGGTAGAATCTGCAAGATTAAAGCAGGCTGAAGAAGCAATACTTGGGAGCAAAAAATCCTTGAGGTGCTTGTTTGATAGCTCGGCATTCGGCATGATTGTTTGCCACTTGATTCGAGACAAGGCAGGCAAATCTGTCGACTTTGAGCACTTGGAGGTTAATCAGGCAACCCAAAGACAAACCGGTTTCAAGCCCGAGCAACTCATCGGTAAACGCGCGTCTGAAATTGTTTCTGCAGAATTGACTGCCCGTCTTGTTCAGATTTATAGTAAAGTTGTGGAAACTGGCAAACCCCATAGATACGAGGAGTATTTTTCCGTTTATGATCGAACACTGCAGATTGGTGCGAGCCATATCGAGGGCGACCTTTTTGTGCTGACGTTTGTTGACATTTCTGAGCGAAAGCAGGCGGAGGTGGCACTGCGGGAAAGTGAAGAAAATTTCAGGGCATTGGCTGAAAATGCGAATGACGGTATATTAATAGCCGTAGAAGATGGTAAGTCTTCTTATGCAAACAGACGCACGAGTGAGATAACGGGCTACAGTGTATCTGAACTCCTCAAAATGACCATCAGAGATCTGGCCCATCCGGATGAATTTGAGAAGATTAACAAAAGATATAAAACAATAATAGCTGGAAAGCCATTTCAGGGCCAGTACGAAACAATGCTCATTACTAAAGATGGAAAGGAAGTACCAATAGAACTATCGAGTGCAATGTTTATATGGCATGGTCAACCTGCTGATATGGTTGTCATCAGAGATATCAGCGAGCGCAAGCAGGGCGAAGAAAAAGTCAAGGCATCCCTAAAAGAGAAAGAGATGTTTTTGAGGGAGATTCACCATCGAGTTAAAAACAACCTCCAGATCATCTCCAGCTTACTTGATTTAAGAATCATACGGGAAGATAATCAACATGTTATTGACGTCTTTCAAGATACCAGATCCAAAATTCAAACCATGGCCCTTATCCATTCACAGCTCTATGAAAGCGAACGATTTGATAGAATAAACATGGGAAATTATGTTCAAAACCTGGTGAATTATCTGTCGAGTATTTTTGTAGATAGTGATGTGGAAATTACTCACGTTATTGAATACACAGATGTGTGCCTTTCTATAAACCAGGCTATCCCTTGTGCCCTTGTCTTAAATGAACTGATTTCCAATGCCTTCAAACATGCATTCAAGGGCAGGAAAAAAGGTAGGGTAGAGATATCTTTAATGATGAAAGACCATAACAAGATTGTCTTAACGGTCAAAGATAACGGCATAGGAATTCCCGAAGAAATTGATATCCTGAAAACCGACTCCCTGGGTTTGAAGTTAATGAGAAATACAGTTCAGGACCAATTAATGGGAAAAATACATTTTGAAAGTGGTGCTGGTAACGCAATTATGGTGGAATTTAAAATAGTTGAAGAGGAGGTAACTCTTGTCTAAAATATTGATAACAGACGATGAGGCATATATATCCACACAATTAAAGGAGCGCCTTACAATGATGGGGCATGAAGTCGTAGGGCGAGCATCTTCGGGAGAATCTTCTATAGAAATGGCCAAAAATCTTTGCCCGGATTTAGTGCTAATGGATATTGTAATGCCGGGAAAGTTAGACGGTATTGCTGCTGCTGAAATCATCAAAAAAGAACAAGATATTCCGGTACTCTTCATGACCGGTTATGCAGATGATCAATTAATAGAGAGAGCAAAGCAGGTAGAGCCTTATGGATACATTTTAAAACCATTTCAAGAAAAAGAAATCAAAGCTTCCATTGAAATAGCCCTTCATAAAAAGGAAATGGAAAGGCTGCTGTATAAGTCAGAAAAGAAATACAGAGAATTGGTCAACAACATCCCCGGCGTTGTATTTACCGGCTATAAGAATTGGTCGATTGATTTCATTGATAATAAGATCGAGGCATTAACAGGCCATACCATGAAAGATTTCAATTCACGAAAACTCAAGTGGCTCGATATTATCTTTAAGGATGATATTGAACCGATGCAGAAAATCTTTACTAAAGCACTAAAGAGCGACAAGACATATATAAGGGAGTATAGAATTACATCAAAGAACGGAGAGAAAAACTGGCTTCAACAAAGAGCCCGAATAATTTGTGATAGTCAAGGGGAAATCTTGTCGGTAACCGGTATTCTTTTCGATATCTCCAATCTCAAGAGGATGGAGAAAGAAAAAGAAAAACTTGAAGCCCGGCTCCAGCAGGTTCAGAGAATGGAGTCTATCGGCACCCTGGCAGGAGGGGTCGCCCATGAGTTCAACAATATCCTTGCCATTATTATTCCGAATACGGAACTGGCCATAGACGACGTACCGGACCGGAGTCTGGCAAAGGAGTGTTTGGATGAGATTCGCTCGGCTTCCTTAAGAGCATCGAATGTGGTGCAACAGATGCTTAGTTTTGCCCACAAAGATCTAACTGAACGTCAGCCGGTGAAGCTCGCCCCGATCATAAAAGATTGCCTGAGGCTGGTTCAGACCTCTATTCCTGGGACAATTGAAATATCACAGGACCTTTCCTGTGAATTTGACACGGTTTTGGCCGATCCCACGCGGATCAGTCAGGTGATCATGAATCTTTGTCCCAATGCCGCCCAGGCCATGAGTGAACACGGGGGGGTATTGAAGGTAACCCTTAAGAATGTTGAAGTTGAAAATCAAGATGAGGAATTAGATGTAAAACCGGGTCGCTATGTAAAGCTGACCGTAAGTGATACAGGCCATGGTATACAACCTGAAATCATAGACCGAATTTTTGACCCTTATTTTACCACCAAAGAAGTTGGTAAAGGCACCGGTATGGGCCTTTCCGTGGTTCACGGAATCGTAAAGAATTGCCGTGGGACAATTACCGTCCATAGTGAACCTGGAAAAGGGTCTGTTTTCGAAGTGTTGCTCCCTGTGATTGAAGCTGAAACAAAACAAAAAGTCAAGGAACCGGAGGCGTTGCCCACCGGCTCCGAGCGCATCCTGTTTGTGGATGATGAACAGTCCCTGGTGAAGGTGGTTCGGAGAATACTGGAACGACTGGGGTATGAGGTTGAAACCAAAACCAATCCTGATGAGGCGTTAGATCTGTTTCGTTCCGGGCCGGACCGATTTGATCTGGTGATTACCGACATGACCATGCCGCAGATGACCGGTAAAAGGCTGGTAAAGGAGATCCTGAACATCCGCGCGGATATGCCGATTATCCTCTGTACCGGATTCCATGAAAAAATATCTGAAGAAAATGCCGGGGAACTGGGTATCAAAGCTTTGGTATTCAAGCCTTTTGCAGCCCGTGATTTTAGCATCACGGTTCGGAACGTACTGGATGAAAAATGATAACAGTCCCACCACGATATCGGAATCCTTCTCGAATTTCATGCTTCCTGCCTTGAACCTTGAAAAATTGAAGCCATAAAATCTTTAAGATTACGCTTTGAAATCTTCAATCCGACACCTGCACTATCTGCAATAAACGACAGGTTTTTTAGGCCATAAATTATTTGGGATATCGTTTTTTCAATAAGGGTGAATCCATTTTACGGGGTTTGCCCTTTGCATTTTTTATGGTATATGTAATCAGGAAGGACTGGCTTCAGGTTGGCCTTTTGGCAAGTTATGTTGTCAGTTTGATTATGTTGTGAGAATTTAATTCCCCACAATTTCATTCCCATGTGATTCCTTGCTTAAAAATTTACAGATCCATATAATTCTTTTAATTCCCTTTAAATTTATTTTCTTTCTTGATATTCTATTTGTAACCCACAGAAAGTAATTTTCATAGAAGAACAAACATTGCCCTGCTGTGTACTTAAAAGCCTGATTGCAAGGGCCTCAGAGCGAAAGGAGAAGTAATTATCACGATGTCTGAATGCCTGAGGAAAAGAAAAAAAGTTGCTTTGCTGATGTGGCCCTTAAGGAAGTTTTTTATTCCCTAAATTCCAACCGCAGAGGTGTTCAGGCAAATTACAATTATGTTGCAAGATAATTTTGAGTTATGTTGTGAGTCCTTGTAACTATCTGTTATTAAATCAAATATTGATTTCTAAGGCCTTGGCTAATATTTCTATATATTTCAATTGGATAGGTAGACACACAACATAAGGCAAGATACATGTAATCAACAACATCACTTCATTCCATCGATTCATCCCATCAATTAATACCACAATGTGATATATAACTATTTGAAATATTAAATTATTTATCATTTGACATAAATATTGTTTTAATATATGAACGTAATTCAATAGGTGAACCAAAAAAAATTAAATCTGACCTCTATCTCGATTCGATTCCCATTGTGAAACATCTCTTATTCTGTTGATCTGATTCTCAATTCAGTTTCCATTGTGAAACATCTCTTGTCCTGCTGACCTCATTCTCGATTCGTTTCTTGCTATCCAGTTTTGATTGTTTTTTCAACTAATCTACTTTAATCATTTAACCCTGAATCGAATTAAAATGCACTTATATTTGTATAACGGGGAGGAGGATACAGCTATCATAAAACCTGTTAACAAGTATGGTATCAGTGAGATTGGCAAGATATATGAGGGTGAAAGATTAATCTGCAGACTACAAGGGGGTTCATTATGAAGAACAGGTTATATATAATAGTCATTATTATTGTTTCGTTGATTTCATTACTAAGTACATCCACATCTTATGCAGGTAATTTAGATTCAGATTTATTGACTGCCGCAAAGCAAGGTGACATTAATCAGGTAAAAGACTTGCTGGATAAAGGGGCGGACGTGAATGCAAAACACAAGGGTGGCCAAACAGCCTTGATGTACGCAGCAATTAAAGGACACACCGACACCATTAAAATATTGTTGGATAGAGGGGCGGACGTGAATGCAAAACACAAGGGTGGCCAAACAGCCTTGATGTACGCAGCAATTAAAGGACACACCGACACCATTAAAATATTGTTGGATAAAGGGGCGGACGTAAATGCAAAAGACATGTATGGCGATACGGCCTTGATGGAAGCAGCATTTAAAGAACACACCGACACCATTAAAGTATTGTTGGATAGAGGGGCGGACGTGAATGCAAAAGACGAAGATGGCTGTACAGCCTTAATGTATGCGAAGGAAAGGGGCTACACCGAGATTGTTGAAGTACTCAAACCATATAAAGCCGGAGAGTAAAGATTGCTGCTATTGATCAAAGCTCAACATAATTTCAAAAATATTGTGTTTTCGGATATCAGAGAGTTAAAACTCATTTTTGGGCTTTGCCTTTTTTGCATTTTTGTAAAAAATACGATATATGCAATTTAAATTGAGGTGCTTGAACCTGTGTGAATGGCAAGAACTCACACGTTTTTAAATGATCCATTTTCGTGCTATAGTCTAAATTTATCGCAATCGGCTGATATTTGTTTTTTTGTCCTGATATCTCAAGATTTAATTCGTTAAAATTTCAGCCGATTTAAAAGCAATTTACAAAATTCCCATAAGGATAAAAACAGCTGCTCTGCCCTGCTCATCTTGCGATTGGGCGAAAAACGATACGCCAAACTCATGCCGATGAAGTCGTTCATTGATAATAGTGTGGGCTGACCGACCGCTCCATACAAGTTGTGGTTTTTTTTCTTGACCCACTTAGATGCTTCTCTATAGTCTATGGTTGGGAAAGCAGGTTCTTATCAACTTGTTTTTATCATAGAGGGAGTCAAAGACACTTTTTCGGAGGGATTCGACCGGTGCATTTATTTTTGATATAAAACATTAAAAAGGAGATTGAAAATGACGACAAGCGACGCAACAGAAAAAAAGCCTCTCTGGTTGTTAATCGAGAAGAATATCCTTGAGCTCGATTCGCAGGACCTATCAGAGGAAAACTTTGAAGCATCGATTCAACGGATTGCGGGTGAACTTGACAACGCAGGTTATAATGTTTCGCGTCATGGGGGCAATATTCGTCAATTGAGATACGCAATGGATGACGCACGCAAGGTAGGAAGGCCCCTTATGGAGGATTTCAACACTGCGATCGTCGCACTTACACTGGAGGACGTGACTGATCTTTATTTTGCAGTGAATAAGCTCATCAACGACCTCGGAAAAACATGGCCAGAACTCAAAAAAGCCGAGCGTAGACCAGATGTGATACGGATTGTCGAGAAGACAAAACTTGATCTGATCATTACCAAGGCAAAAGGCATGCCCGACGATGAAGGTATCCGATTACTCATTGAGAAAAAAGTAGCTCCTGAAGTGATTACTAACGCGTTGGACATTACCGGGGAGAAGTTGAAACAGGTGAACACCGAGATGGAAAAGGAACGTGCAGAGAGGAAAAGAATAGCCAAGCTGCTTGAGGCAGTAGAGGGCAAGTCCAACGAAGAAAAGGTGAAGCACCTTCTTACGAACAACGTCTCCGAAAAATCGATAATCGAGATGGCAAAAGTTGACCAAGACGCGATCAATGATGTCAAACAGGCAATGGAAGCGGAATTAAAGGAAAAACAAAGGTTAGAAGAAGAGGCGGCTGCAGAGGCGGCTGCACGGAAAAAGGAAGAGGCTGCAGGACCTAAATTGGAAGAAATTCCGCCGGATGAGATGCTCGAATACATCGAGTCCATTCGCGAAATCATGGAATTTAGCGATCAGGAGAAAGAAATCAGAGTTATGTGCGATCAGAGTTCCATCCCCAAGTGCCTTGTGGACATTGCCGTTTCAGAGCCTGACAGACTGGATGAGCTTGAAAAAGGGGCGGAGGGATAATAGATATTTTCTTGAAATGTGTCAGGTCTTGAGAAAATAGTTGATACCCTGAAAAACAGCATAGCATGCTAACTTACTTCTCTTTGAAGGCTGTAATTGGGGATGCTGATTTTAACAATGACAAGCAAATCACGTTTCAAGAAATCTATAACCTCAATTGAGCGAAAGTTGAGGATGCCCCATATCCGAGGCATCAAGGGTGAAGTCGTAGTCGTCTACTGCGAACCCTTGATAACAAAGGAGATGGAGCATCATCGGCTTTCCCAAATGGTAAACAAAATGATGAAAAAAAACGGCTGATGATATCTCTTCTATGCCCGTTTTATCGCAACCGATTAATAGAAGCACAAGACCCTGTATTTTTTAACTTTTAATATTCCTCATCGTTTTGTTTGCGATCATTTGAAGTATAATCTTGTGGCGGATAGAGTAAAAGGCGTTCCGTATTATTAAAAGAGGCATCATCGTGATAGGATGCAGGCTTCATGCATTCTGTTAATAGAGGGGCTGTGTTTGTGAGATATTAACTTTAGGAAGTCAATTAAATCAACAGTACCAAAACATTGCACTGCTCAGTAAGGTGCAGATATCTACCATGACAACATCCTTACTTAAAACTTAATGTACATATATCTCCAACAAACATGTAACGAGTCCCGATTGCATGTATCTGCATGTATCCAACATGTTAACAGTGTGATCAGAACCTGTGATACCGTTTTTCAATAAGGGTGAATTTTTTTTACGGAATTTGCCCTATTCATTTTTTATGGTATATGTAATAAATAGAATTTAGTTTCAGCTTTTGCTTATGGCAAGAAAACACACGTTTTTAAAAGATCCAATTCCGTGCTATAATCTTAATTTATCCCAAAAAGTGCCATGGCTGATGTAACAAATTGATATCTTAAAAACAGTCTCGGCGTGATATTTACCGGTTGAATTTGATAAGGGAGTGTCATAGTGGTGTGTGGCAGACAACAGAGGATCGCCAAGGCTATAATGCAGCTAACCTTGGTCTGGGTCCTTATGTCTTGTACATATCACCCCCCCCATTTACGACCGGCACCTGTAGAGTCGCCTCCCCCTATTGAAATCAAGCCCGATACGCCCGCTTCAGAAATACCTGTGCCGGAGACTTCAAAACTCAGTGTTTATTCACATAAAGTACGCTGGCCGAAGGAAACACTCTCTCACATTGCAAGAT
>Ga0307991_1001278_pt1 | contig 17716 bp, 14 predicted proteins | sample EllFjometagen131_FD_203146 | JGI IMG/M metagenome (GOLD analysis project Ga0307991, IMG submission 203146) | Marine microbial communities from Ellis Fjord, Antarctic Ocean - #131 | ecosystem: Environmental > Aquatic > Marine > Unclassified | place: Southern Ocean | collected 2014-10-08 | reverse complement strand
CCGACCAGGTTGAGCCGCAGGTCGTACACTCTACGATTGTTTCGGTAAAGCCCTCTCCTCTGAGGTTCTGAACTTTGGTGTTGGTCTGTTTACATACTGGGCATGTCATAATTTGTTACCTTTCAATATGGATAAATGGTGCTGGTGATTGTTTGATGTGCTTCCTTTTTTTTGACTTTAACTAAAATCTTTTTTTATCACAAGTAAAAACGGTCTAAAAATCCCTATAAAACAGGATGTTATGCCGTTTATACGTTTTGGTAGCTAGATTGTTAGTCTAAAGCTAGATGTTGTTGAAAGGAAAAATAGTAGCGGTTTTTCAGTACATTAAACCTAAGGTGCTGTTATTATAATAGGAATCCTAAAATAGATCAGTTGGGTAAAGTTTTAGCATTAATAAAAAATACATTTTGTTTGTTGTTTTAAAGGGTGAGACTTATTGCAAATGTTCTCACCATCGTGAAACGGGGACCCTGCTTTTGCTAAACCCAGACCCCCGCTGGATTTCCTCCTGCGCGGGAATGACGATTACTGGAATTTAAAGAGTTTTGCAACAGGCTCGGGTATGATAAAAAAGTAAATTGTTCGATAGAAAAAAACTAACCGTGTAATCAATAAAATTAACAGGAGGTGTTCTATGGTTAAAAAATTAAATCACATAGGTATAGCGGTTCAAAGCATAGAAGAGTCCACCCCTTTGTATCGTGATGTTTATGGTATGCTTGCCGAAGGAGTTGAGGTTGTCGACGAGCAGAAAGTTAAAGTTGCTTTCTTTGCGGTGGGGGAGAGTAGGATTGAATTGCTTGAGCCAACCAGTCCTGATTCTCCAGTAGCTAAGTTTATGGAGAAAAACGGTCAGGGGATGCATCACATTGCTTACGAAGTTGCCGATGTAAGAGCGGAAATAGCTAAATTGCAGCAGCAGGGTATTCGCCTTATAGATGAGGTGCCGCGTTGCGGAGCGCATCATATGCAAATCGCTTTTTTGCACCCTAAAAGTAGTGGCGGAGTATTAACCGAGTTTTGTCAGGTGCAGCATTGATGTCTGCGCAAAAACTTTCCAATTGCGGCGTTACTGCGCTGGTTTTAGTTATTGCACCGTATTCAAGTATTTCTTATCGTTGTACATTTGCGCTCCTTGTGTTTGGCTTTTTTTGCTTAGCCTTGCACCAGCAGCGTAATGCTGTAGTTTGCACAGGAATGGGAGTTATAGCCAAGTGAATCAGAAAAAACAACCGCAGCGCATTAATGCTGAGTTGCTCGCACCTGCTGGTAGTCTGGAAGCATTTTTTGCCGCGATGGAGGCAGGAGCCGATGCAGTTTATTGCGGGTTGCAATCTTTTTCTGCCCGGGCCAAGGCAAAAAACTTTTCGTTGAGTGATCTCAGTTCTATGACTGCTTATGCGCATCAGCACCAGCGTAAGCTGTTTGTTGCCATGAACACCTTGGTAAAAGAGGAAGAGTTGCCTCTGCTGATAGACAGCCTTGCGGCTGTTGAACAGGCGGGGGTAGATGCGCTTATATTGCAGGATCTCGGAGTATGGCGTTTGGCGCGGGATCATTTTCCTAAGTTGGCATTGCACTCTTCTACCCAAATGACCGTGCACAATAGTGCCGGAGTTAAGCAGCTGGAGAAGATGGGCTTTGAACGGGCGGTTTTAGCCCGGGAACTTACCTTGCCAGAAATCAGCCATATTCGCAGCCAAACTACCATGGAGTTGGAACATTTTGTTCATGGGGCTCTGTGTTTTTGTTTTTCCGGGCAGTGCTACTTCTCCTCCTACCTTGGCGGTAAAAGTGGTAATCGCGGGCGCTGTACTCAACCCTGTCGGCGGCGCTACAACTATCGCGGCAAAAATGGCTATTATTTCTCTCCTAATGATTTATCTGCTATCGAGCTGTTGCCCGAATTACATCAGGCTGGAATAAGCAGTTTCAAAATTGAAGGGCGGATGAAGAGCGCAGAATATGTCTCCAATGTAGTTAGTGCTTATCGCCAGATGATGGATGCTACCCCGCAGCAGCGGCCGGAGGTGTTGAAGTCAGCGCGGGCGTTGCTAAAGCAATCTTATGGGCGTACACCGACTAAGGGTTTTTTGGCTGGTTCGCAACCGGCAGACATGGCTACTCCTGCGTTGCGTGGCTCTACCGGGCGCTATCTGGGTGAGATTACCCGGGCTAGTGGGAATAAACTTAATTTCAATAGCCGTGACAGTCTGCATATCGGGGATCGCATCCGTATTCAGCCGGCTAGCGATAAGGTGGGCACCGCTTTCACTCTGAAGCAGTTGTGGTCAGGCGCAAAGCCAGTTAAAAAAATGTCCGTGGGACAGGTGTGCGTCAGCAATCCCTTTGGTGAAAAATTCAAAACTGGTGATGCGGTATTTAAGGTCTCTTCCCAGCAGGCCTTTTCATTGAGTGATGCCGCGTGTAGACGTAGGTTGACTCAAGTGAAACCGCATGGTCATGGCTTGGAACTGGATATCAAGCTGAGCAATGATCAACTGCATGTTAGTGCCAAGGTGGGTACCGTTGAATTGCAAGCAAGCTATCCGGTTCAGGTCTATGCGGCGAAAACTAGCCCACTGTCACAACATGCCTTAGAGCAGGTTTTTAATAGCACGATTGACGCACCATTCCAGTTGCGCCAATTGAACGTTCACGATTTGCCCGACGTAGTGGTGCCACCCAAACAGCTAAAAGAGATCCGCCGTGAGTTATACGGGCGTTTATCTGATGCAGTGCTGCGCCATGATAAGCAGCAGCGCGATACGCAGATACGCCAGGCAAAAGCCGCTTTGTCCTCAGCAGTATCCCCTGGTCGACGCAGCCAAGATCTTACCGTTGCGGTGCGTGACATACGCGAGATGCGGGTGATTGAACAGTCAGATATAGATAGAGTGCTGGTGCCGTTGAGTGCAGCGGTGCTGCATCGTCGCTGGCACGCTAACGCCCGCCAACAGCACGGGGTGGTGTGGGATGTCCCTTTTATCATTTTCGACCAGGAGTGGCGAACTATCCAACAGGCGATCCATTGTCTGGTAGATGCAGGATTTTGCCATTTCCGAATCAACAATATCAGCCATTTCGCTCTGTTCAGCAAGTATAGTGATCTGTGCTTGGAAACTGGATATCGGCTGTTTTGCATGAATACCCAGGCGTTGCTTAGCTGGCAGCAGCTTGGTGCCTGTAGCAGTGAAATGTATATTGAAGATGAGCAGGAGAATATGTCCCAGTTATTAACTTGTGCGGGTGATTATCCCCTGCGTGCCGTGGTGTATACATCCGTGGCGCTGATAACGTCACGTATTCGCATCCCCAGCGTCAAGAGTGATGCACCGTTGGTCTCAGATCGGGGCGATGAATATAAGGTTATTAATAAGGGTGGTCTGACGGTGTTGCAGTCGCAACATGATTTCTCTCTATGCGATCAGGTACCGCTACTTCAGGATATGGGCTGTGCTGGTTTTTTAGTGGATATTTCACATTTGAGTGCCTTCAGTCAAGAGGGACAGCAAGTAATTGAGGCGGCGCGGGGGCGGGCTACGTTAACACAGACTTCGCAGTTTAATTTCAAAACGGGAATTGAATAAGTTCCAGCATCAAAGTAATTGGTGCAAGCGTGGCATTCAGAGTTAATGGATGCCACGCTTGTAAGATATTATTGATGAAGTGTTGAACTGGTAAGACCGTAACCTTTCTCGCCGTGTAGCGCCTGATCCAACCCTTCTATCTCGCTTTGTTCGTCAATGCGGAAACCGATAGTTTTTTCTACCACCACACACAGCACATAGGTCACACTAACCGCTAAAGCGATGGTGACTCCCATGCCTACTAATTGCACACCTAGTTGGTCAAAAGCACTCCAACTGCCACCCGCGGCTTGGGCTGCATTTGTCATCCAGCTGTCACGAATAAAAAAGCATAACAGCAGAACGCCTAACCCACTACCTACCCCGTGGATACCAAAGCAGTCAAGGCTGTCATCGTAGCCAAATTTCATTTTCATTTTCAGAGCGTAAAAACAAATTACTGATGAGGCCGCGCCCAGACATAAAGCGCCAACTGGTTGCACCACGCCAGCAGCTGGGGTGATTACCACCAGCCCAGCGAGGATACCGGAGGCGAAACCTAGAGCTGTTGCTTTCCTGAAAGCCAGCGCTTCGATTATTAACCATGTCAATGAGCCGCTCGCTGCGGAAATTTGAGTCATAGTTAGTGCCCGTGCAGTGTCAAGTCCACTCTGCAAGGTGGATCCAGCGTTAAAGCCGAACCAGCCTACCCAGAGCAGTCCCGCGCCCATCATGGTCATGACCAGATTGTTGGGATGCATCGGTTTATTGGGGAAGCCCTTACGTGGACCGAGGTAGATTGCGGCCACCAAGGCACTGGATCCGGCAGAGACGTGAATAACTAAGCCGCCAGCCAGGTCGATTACACCAGCTGCTCCATAGTTAAACAACCAACCATCTGGTGCCCATATCCAATGGCACAACGGGCAGTAGATGCATAAAAACCACAGGGAGATAAAGAGGCAATAGCCGCGAAAGTAAACGCGTTCAGCGATTGCCCCGCTGATCAATGCCGGGGTGATGATGGCAAATTTCCCTTGAAACATGGCAGTGATGTATTCGGGTATGCCTCCGACGATAGTGTCGTCGATACCCTTGAGGAAGAAATAGTCAGGATTCCAACCGATAAAGCCACCACCGATACTTTTACCAAAGGTCAGTGAGTAACCAACAGCAACCCATAGCACCCCTATTATGGCCAAAGCAACATAGCTGTGCATCATGGTGGATAACACGTTTTTGGTGCGCACCAGGCCACCGTAAAACATGGCCAGCCCAGGAATCATCAGCAACACTAAGGCTACCGACATCATCATCCACGCCGTGGTGCCAGTATCAACTTCATTACCTGCCGCTTGTACAGTTTCAGGTGCTAGCCACAGGCAAATAAGAACCATGCAGACAAAAGCGCTATATCGATGCTTCATCTCTTCCCCCTTGAAGTAAAATATAATTGGTGAACAACGCTGTTCCCATTATTTCTTTTCTGATCAGTATTGATCAGGTTGTTTTTGCATCAGGACAAATCTAAAAGCAATAGCTGTGCCATCAGGTGTAACTCACTATAAATATGAGGGGTATGAGCACAATGGCTTTGTGTATGGGGGGTGAAGATGATGCTTTGTTGGGGCGTTAATGATGAAATAATAGGCAACCGTGATGGAGAAATACACAGTTGCCGTCGTCCGGTTAGGGGAGATTTTTTAGATAGCCAGACAGTGCGGTGCTGTTACAGCCGCAGTAGAAGTAAATTGAGCATGCCGATGAGAAAACCTAGTAGAGCACCAAAAATATTAATATATTTGAACTGCTCTTTCATTATTCCCATCAATAAATCTTCTACCTGTAAAATATCTAGAGAATTCACCTTGTCTTCAACAACGCGGCGAATGTCCAGGCTATCAACCAGTGGTGGCACTTCTTTGTTGAGTAGAGTAATCAACTGGTCAAATAAACCATTGTATAGCTCTTCGCGTGCATCGCTGGGCAAGCGTGCAGCGAGTTCACCTAGGGGGCGCTGAGTTAGCCAGTAATTGATCTGGTGTTCCAGTTCGACCTCTAGCGTTTGCTGTACAGCCGGGGATTGTGCCAAATGAATCAGGTTGGTGGATATTTGGTGAGCAATTTTGTCGGCACTTTTTTCGTCACCGACCTGATGGAGTAGCTCAAGAAGTGGGCGATCCTTTATGCTGTCAACGCCTTTGTCCAGCCACTCTAGTACTAGTTGGCGACAATCGTCACTGTGGATAAAATTGATGGCCGTAGCGCACAGAAACCGCTTGGTGGCGACTATTTTTTCATGAGGTAGTTGGGCTAGATATGTGGATAGCGGTTGCTCAAGCCAGGCATTAATTTTCTGGCGCAAGGCGGTGCTCAAATCTTCTTGGACTTGCTCTGATTTCAGCCAGATGGCTAATTCAATGCTGGCAGTTTCAATGAACTGGGGTAGACGGGCATAGATTTTTTCCATATCGAACAGGGCGCCAATGATGGCTGATAACCCTTCGACAGAATTGATTAATCCATCAATGGCGTGCCGCGCCTTCAGCTCCAATTGTTCGCGCATCTGCGGATTATCCAGAGTGGTAGCGAACTGTTGGATAAGCTCGGGCAGCTCATGTTCCAGCTGCTCCATCAGGGTGTCGACCACGCTAGCGGGGATCAGTTGCTTGAGCGATTTGCCGGAGCTGATAATGGCTTCGCTTCTGCTGTCAATAAAGGTGCCGACACTGGTGGTGAAACTATCCGAGTTTAGCCAGACCTGCAGGCGCTGTTCAATATGCTGGCGACTACGCATATAACGCGGTGCTGTCAAATAATGTTTCAGATCATTACTGAGTAAATGGGTAATCTGCTCCAGGCAGAAGTGCTGGAGGCGTTGTTGAAAGGCGCTGGTGGAAATATGTTTAGCCAGCGATTTGGTAAGCTTCCACCGCAGGATGTCAACTAATTCAAAAAAACGCTTGTGAAAACGTTTAGGTAACAACGTGATCAGCGGACCGAGGTTCTTGTTGATGAAATTATCCAACTTGCCCGATACTGCCTGCTGTAATTTGAAGCGAAATTCAGGTTTGTCTAAGGCTTGACCTACGTCTTGACTGGTGAGCAGATGTGAGCCTACCATCTCTCCCATTTTGCGGGCCAGCAGCTGGCGTTGTGAGGGGATGATGCCCGGAGTCAGCGGTATACGCAGCCCGAAAATATACCACGGTCGAAGCGGGCGAAACAGCATTTTGATGGCGATGTAATTCGTAACGTAGCCGATCAAGGCTCCGAGTAGTGGTGGTAACAGGTAGGGCCAGTAGGTATCAATTGTGGATAGCATTTTGGTGTATAGCCTTAGCTAGCGGTTAGTATTTAGATAGAATTCTAGCCAAAATCTTGGTCTAGGGAGCGGAAGGTGGCTAAAAGATCATTCTGGCGCACTACCCCGACCAGCTTGGTTGGATGTTCAGGGTCGACAACGGGAAAATAACTGACATGGCGCTGCTGGCGGATGGTTTCCAGTGCCTCGCGCAGTGATTGATTGGGGTTCAGGGTGTGGCTATTGGTACCCACCAGATCACTAGCGACTATAAGCTTGGCAAGTGACGGTTCAAATAATAGATTGCGAATTTCAGTGTAGTCAATAACACCGACAAAATTATCGCTGCGGTCTATTACCGGAAAACGATCATAGCGACTGTGGGAGATAAAGCGCAATAGCTCATTATACGGGGTGTCGTTGTAGATGGTCTCGACATTCTGCCGCATTATATGGCGGACTAGAATATCGCCAGGACTTTTAACATTGTGCCCGGCAGGTAAGCCCAGAGAAACGCGGAAATGTTGTACTACATTATGCAACCCTTCAATGGTGCCCTGGGGAGCGCGCTTACGCAATAGCGACAAAAGCGGTACTTCGCCGGAGGTTACCAAGCCCTGGCGCACTGCTAAGGGACCGAATAACTCAAAGACGACCACTGCGCCAAGAATAACAGTTTCGATCATTTTGCCGCCCTGTGGCCACTGATGCGCCAGGGTAGCTGCTAGTCCAATGGCAACCCCCGCCTGAGACATCAGGGTCATGCCAAGATTTTTTTGTTCGCGCGGCCCAAATTGTGCCACTTTTGATCCCCAGCGCCCACCCCACCATTTGCCGATGATACGTAAGACAACATAAGCTATGCCGAGGGTGCCGATATGTATCAAGGTTTGTAGATGCAGGCTGGCTCCGGCAAGCACAAAAAAGGCTACATATAGCGGATAGTCAATCTGCTTGATGGCAGAGTAAATATGGTGCCAGCGCGGTGAGCTGTTCGCCAGAACGATGCCGAAGATAAGGTGACACAGTAACGCGTTGATGCCAGTAATCTGACTGACAACAGTGATCGCGAACAGGGTGCCAATGATCATACATTTAAACTCGCTGGGAAGCTCCAGCCTCTGGCTCCAGATGGCAATTATCAATCCTGCAATGGCGCCAACTAATAAGGGACCGGTCAAATGCCACAGCAGAGTGAACCCGCCCTCATCGGCAGCAAAAACCCAGTGCACTGCACATAAAAAAGCGATAACCGACAGCAGGTTATTCAGACCTACTAAAGACAGCAAGGTGGTAGTTGTTGGTCCTTCAGCTTCGTATTCGCGGATAACCATCAATGTTGCCGCTGGAGCTGTTGCTATGGCGATAACGCCGAAAAATAAGCCCATTAGCAAAGATGTTTGTGTCAGAGAGAAAGGGGTAATCGTGCTTTGCACCCACCATTGATTGGTTAAGGCACAGCCGCTGGCTACCAGAATAAAAGTCAGTGTCGATTCAATGGCCGACAGGGCGAAGATGCGCCAGCTCCAGCGTCTCAGGCTGTCGATCTGAAATTGACCGCCGACATTCATCATAATTAAGGCAAGTGCCAAATTGGCCATGGGGCGTAATTGTTCCAGCGCAGTGGTGGAGATTGGGGCTGGAAGATTTAACAGGTGGGCAGTTGATGGGCCGAGGATAAGCCCCGTCAGCAGATAGCCGGTAACGCGCGGTACATGCAGTAATGCCGCGAGTCGACCGCCAAGCATGGCGCCGATAAAGATGGTCATTAATGCTGATATGATATCTAAATTGGGCATACAAACTTTACTAATAAGAGGTTAGTCGGTGGGTTGCGCTATGCTATTTCTCTTATGTGTGACCACGGAAGTTTAGCTGTCGGGTGCCCTTGCGTCTTCTCGGCGGGATAGCCGATGCCGATTATGTTGTCTACCACTGTGTTTGCCGGTAAATCAAGCAAGTTGGCGATAAAGTCGCTGGCAGTAAAACTGACATCGTGAGTTCGCAGACGTATTTGTGCCCAACAACTGCCCAATTCCATTTCGGTTACGGCCAATTGCAGACATATTGACGCGATGGCGCAATCTTCCGGCCAAACATCGGAACAGGTGGTGTCAGCGCAGACTACAACAGCCAGAGCGCAGTTAGCTAAAAATGCCGATCCTTTGGTTTTTGCCTGGGACAGTTGTTGAATTATTTCCGGATTGGTAACGAAAATAAATTGCCAAGGATTGTTGCCACGCGAAGTTGGGGCGCGGACAGCAGTCTCTTTTAGTTGATAAATTTGTTCATTTGAAAGTTTTTGCTCAGTAAAATGACGAATGCTGCGCCTGTTGCGCAGTAAATTAAGAAACATAATAAACCTCGTAAAGTTTAGCTGTGATTATGGTGATACTGATAAAAAGGTGTCTTCAGCTTAATTTAACTGAATCGGACAAAATTGACTACAACTTAACGAGAATGAGGGCGTGACGATTTAGCAATAACTGGCGAAGACAATTTATCGAATAGCGGGAATTACGCGGTGAGGATGGTGCGGATGAAAATGCAACAGAGAAAAGTCGGGCAGGGTCACAACATAAAATAGGATTAAATTTAAAAGACCCTGCCCATATTGTACATTACAAGTTTTCTTTGCAGTTGAACATTTGCCAAGATAGCCAGCTAAAAGCCCTCGGCTGATTCCATTACAACGTATTTCATTCCATGGTGTAAAACACTTTTTAACGATTAGCTTTAGCTCAACATTACCTGCTGATCTTGTAACCATTGTTGCAATACTATAGTAAGGTTTCCAGCAACGCCCCATGTCAACCAGATGCCCAATTGCTGTAATTCTACCTGTTGCTTTTGGTGGATGCCGGCACATAGCACTCCGGTAACCCCTTGCTGCGCTAGCCACTGCGCCAAACCTTGCACCTCGACCGAGCTGGTTAGCACTGTCTGGCTGTTCACCTGTTTTTTTTCCAAGTCAACATTGGCTAGCAGAAACTCATGAGCTTGATCAAAACGGGGCAATACGCGGTCCGTATAACATGGAATTGCAATAATTGTATCAGGTTGAATGCTGCTCATAAGGCTTTACTGACATTACACAAATGGTGCCAACTATGGGTGTGCAAAGAAAAGTACGTTAGATCAGTTGGTTAGGAGTATTGGGGCTAGTTTGTGATCAATATTCGGCGTTGCATGTGCAACGCTTGTGAATTGGATGAATGATTAAAATGAGGTAAGTGCTTGAAAATCGGTTCTTTCTGTAAGATGTTGCGTTGCAACGTAGTGCAACGAATGCAACGTGGATTAGTCTATATGGTATTTTTTAATCCAGCGCCATAGGGTGGTGCGGTTAATGCCAAGGTGGTTAGCCACCAGCTTTTTGTTGCCGCGGTAGCGTTCTAGCAACTGTAGCAGCTCTGGGTGGGTCAGTTGCTGTTGCCTGTCTCGGACGCTGCTGCTGGCTGAGTTGAATGGCAACTGCTCCAGCTCAATCTGTTGTTCACGGCACAAGATAACCGCTCTTTCGACTATGTTTAGCAGCTCACGGATGTTGCCTTCGTAGGGATGTTGCAGCAGATATTCCATAGCTTGGGGGCTGAAGCTGCGAATTTTTTTGCCATATTTGGCGCAGAATTTTTTTAAGCCAATTTCCAGTAGCAGAGGAATATCTTCACTGCGCTCGCTCAGGGAAGGAATTTTAATGGTTATGACATTGAGACGGTAGAATAGATCTTGACGGAAGTTGTTTTGCGCCACCTGCATACTCAGGTCGCGATGAGTCGCGGCGATGAAGCGTACATCGGCGCGCCGGTTGTCATCGCTGCCCAGCGCTTGATACTCATTATTCTCCAACACCCGCAGGAGTTTAACCTGTAGTGGTAGCGGCAGATCACCGATCTCGTCAAGAAACAGGGTGCCACCTTCGGCGGCGCTCAGCCGCCCAGCGCGGTCAGCAACCGCACCGGTGTAGGCACCTTTACGCACCCCGAAAATTTCCGCTTCGAGCAGTTGCTCGGGTAAGGCACCGCAGTTTATTACTACTAGCGGTTTATCTTTGCGGTAGCTTAAATTATGTAATGCTTGGGCAAATAACTCCTTGCCGGTACCGCTATCGCCCTGAATCAAAGCGGTAACGTCACTACAGGCAATGTCGGGTAAAATATCAAATAACTGTTGCATCTGCGGGTTACGGCTGATCATGTTTTGAAAGCTGAAGTGGTGCTCTACTTCCCGGGTCAAGGCGTGCACCTGCGAAAGATCGCGAAAAGTTTCCACCCCGCCGATGGCTTCACCACAACGGTTGCGCAGTACGGAAGCATTTACCGAGATGGGAATCTCACGATTATTGCGATCTAGCAGATCAACCTCGCGGTTGGTGATGTTGCTGTTGCTAGCAAGAGCCTGGCGCACCGGGCATTTATCAAAGCAGACATTGGTGCGAAAAATTTCACAGCATGGTTGTCCTAGCGCTTGCGCGCGGGTGAAGCCGGTGAGATCTTCTGCTGCGCGATTAAACGAGGTGATGAGCATATCATTGTCTACAGTAAAAACGCCGTCGGCAACGCTATCCAGAATCGTCTGTAGTTGATGGTAGTTGTCTGGTGGCAGGCTCATAGCATCCTGATTTGTACGAGGTAGGTACGGTAATTAACTGGATGATACCCTTTTTGGCGCTAGATGAAAACACGCTTGATGTCAGCTTAACTGTTGACGGAAATATTCGCCCAGTTGCAGACGAATTAGATCACGTATCTGACGGAAACTCTCCAATATCTGTGCTGGATTGCCAATAGCCTTACCGGGGTCATCAAAGCCCATGTGTACCCGGTTAACTCCACCAAAAAACTGCGGGCACTCTTGGTCCGCCTCACCACACAGGGTGATAACATAATCAAAGCTTTGATCAGCATATTGGCTGATATGGTCTGAACTGTTTGCCGAAATGTCGATGCCGAGTTCAGCCAGCACCTGCACTGCCGTTGAGTTTAAACCATGCGGTTGGGTGCCAGCGGAATACGCTTCAATCAGCTCGGCAAAATCGTGATTAATGAGCCCATCGGCCATTTGACTGCGGCAAGCATTGCCGGTACACAAAAACAGTACCTGCTTTTTGTTCGTTCTCTCCATGTGTGGTCTCCGTAGGTTTTTAGCGCAGCAGGTTTTCAAGTTGCGCTACAGCGGGGACTTTGCCGGCCACTACAACCTGACCATCAACTGCCAGCGCTGGCGTAGTCATTACCCTAAAAGCCATAATCTGGTTGATGTCTGAAACTTTTTCTATTTCGTACTCAAGTCCGAGATTGTCAGCCGCTTGTTTAGTGGCGTCAGCCAGCTTTTGACATTTGGCACAGCCAGTACCGAGTATTTGCAGTTTTTTCATGATGATTCTCCTTAGCGATTGTTGTGGGGTTTATTCGATTTAAAAAAGTGCGCCGTAAATCATGCCACTTAAGGTGGCCATGGTCATAACTAGGGCGACAAATACTGCGGTTTTTTTGTTGCCCATTACGCTGCGAATTACCAACATGTTGGGTAGCGATAGCGCTGGACCGGCAAGCAGCAGAGCTAATGCTGGCCCTTTGCCCATGCCGGCACCTATCAATCCTTGCAGGATGGGAACTTCGGTAAGGGTGGCAAAATACATGAAGGCACCAAATACCGAAGCGAATATATTGGCAAAAAATGAGTTACCACCCACTAGCGAGGCTACCCATTCTGAGGGGATCAAACCTTCGTGCCCCGGCCGTCCAAGGAGGACGCCAGCGATGAGCACGCCGATCAGCAGCAGGGGCAGAATCTTTTTCGCGAAATCCCAACTTTCGCTGAACCACTCGCCCATTTCACCATCTCTGGTGCTTTTCAGGTTACTTAGCGTGGAAAGACCGATGACGCCAAAAGTAAAAGCCAGAGCTGGCTGCTGCGGTAGGATAACGCCCATGATTATAGCGGGTAAACTGGCCAGGAAAACGCGCCCGAAGCCTAGCTTGAACCAGGTGGATAACATTAAGGCAAGTGCGGCGGATAAGGCGCTGGTGATGAGCCATTTTGCCGCATATATTTCGTGCCACAGTCCTGCTGGCGCGTCAGTTTTGCCCCAGTTGGCAAAGACCAGAATACCAACCATGGCGGCAAAATACAGCGCGGTTTGCCACAATGGTCGACTATCGTTATCTGCTGCCATGATCGGTGCCGCTGCGGCTTTTTCAGCCTCTTCATGGCGAAAGAAGAAGTGCATTAACAGACCGATAACTACGGCAAATACTATCGCGCCCACGGCGCGGGCAATGCCCATCTCGGGGCCGAGTATGCGTGCCGTCAACACAATGGCCAAAATATTGATGGCTGGACCGGAATACAAGAAGGCGCACGCCGGACCGAGCCCGGCTCCCATGCGATAGATGCCGGCGAATAATGGCAGAATAGTACAGGAACATACCGCTAAAATGGTGCCCGCTACTGAGGCAACACCATAGGCGATAATTTTATTAGCTTTAGGGCCGAGATATTTCATCACTGCTGCCTGGCTGACGAATACTGCGACTGCGCCAGCGATGAAAAATGCCGGAACCAAACAGAGTAATACATGCTCGCGGGCGTACCATTTTACCAGATGGAGCGATTCCATCAGTGCCGATTGCACGCGTGGCATGTCGATAGGTAAAAAGAAACAGCCGACAAAAACGATAATTATCCACATAAGTGGTTTCCATTCAGTTTTCCAGTTCATGCTTAAGCCCTTACTTTGTTGGTATGCTGTTACTCTGCTTAGCTATTGCCTAATTGGCAAAACAGCCAAGTAGATAAGTATGTCTATACCTGCTTCGCCAGTTTTTTACTTTCTGGTGCAGCTGGTTATTTCACTGTCACTATTGTTGATTACCGCTTCAACGCAATCTAAAAAGTTGAGAATGCACGGTGTGCGCAGCCGGTAAAAAACCTGATTACCCCGTTTGTCATCGCGCACCAACCCGGCATTTTTTAACACACTTAAATGCTTCGAAACGGTTGAGATGTCAAGCCCAACCAGGGCAGTAAGTTCACACACGCAGCGCTCCTGCTCGGCGAGTTCTTCGACAAAAAAAAGCCGCACCGGATGGGCCAGTGCTTTGATAATATTTGCCCGTTCACTGAAATGTGTTTGATTATATATCATGTTTCCCTCCATCTATTTGGTAATGTAGCCAAATAGATGGAGGTTGTCAACAGTGTATGGGCTAAAAAAGCTAGCCACAAAATCATTGGCTGGTTATATTGGCGCCAGTCAGTTTGTTTTGCATAACAATAATCGGTGCACAGCGCATTATAGCGCTATTTACCGGCACTGAGGAGAGATCATGCCCCATATTTCCACTTCATTGTTCATAAAAATTGCACTGTACACAAGTTTTGTACTGCTTAGTTTTTTTATTGCTGTCGACTGTCAGGCACTGGAAACAGGTGTTGATCACCATAACACTAGGCAAGATAAGTCCAGCGCCATGACTTTGGGACAAGCTATGGTGTTGGGTATTGTCGAAGGGTTGACAGAATATCTGCCGGTCAGTTCCACCGGCCATTTACTGTTGGTCGAGCGCGTGCTGAATATAGGTGGCAATGAACACAGCAAAGAGGCCTCTGACGCCTATGCGATCTGTATCCAGATTGGGGCTATTCTCGCCGTCTTTGGTTTATATTTTCGCCGGGTCAAGCAGATGGCTAATGGTGTGCTTGGCAACGATGAATATGGGCGGAAACTGCTGATCAATGTGGTAGTGGGTTTTATTCCTGCGGCGGTGATTGGGCTGTTGTTTAATAAACTGATAAAATTCTACTTGTTTGGGATATGGCCGGTGGTAGGTGCCTGGTTTGTCGGCGGGGTGGCAATACTGGTGGTCAGTTGGCGCGGTAAGAAAAAGTCGCATAGTGCCCAGGGTGGATTGTCAATTCTGGAGCTATCCTGGCGGCTGGCACTGATTATTGGTTTTGCCCAGTGCCTAGCCATGTGGCCCGGCGTTAGCCGCAGTCTGGTCACCATTGTTGGTGGCATTCTGGTGGGATTGTCATTGAGCGCGGCTGTGGAGTTCAGCTTTTTATTGGGTCTGGTCACTTTGAGTGCGGCTACCGCCTATGATGCCCTTAAGCATGGTGAGGTTATGTTGCACACCTTTGACGGTTTATCTCTTGCCGTGGGGGTGGTGTTTGCTTTTATCGCTGCGCTGATTTCGGTGAAGTGGATGGTGGCGTATCTCAATCGGCATGGGCTAGCTGTTTTTGGTTACTACCGCGTTGCCTTGTCACTGGTCGTTGCTCTGTTGCTGGTTAACGGTGTGATTTAAACTAGCGCGCCATGGGGTGCTAGTGCCGTTCTTGCTCGTGACTGGTGGCGGGAGGATAACGGTCATGGGTGCATTCTCAGGTTGACAGAATTCCAAACAAATCTCGCTATTTATCAACTGATCAATTTCCCCCATACTTAGAATAACCACCGGTACAGTCTACTATTTGGAACCTGTTTCAATTATGTGTAAAAACAGAAAATAGCACTCACTAGCCTTCCTATAACTCTATTAGAGCCATTGAATACTTCCAACAAAAAGGGTACCCTCTCGTCTTGTCAGCTTTTATAATGGGATATCGTTTTGAATGACTTGTCGTGTGTATATCCGAATCAAGCCATGAACCTAAACATGTCCCATTTTCCCATTCATTTACAAATCAAGGAACCTCCTCATAATGGCTAAAAAGCCCGCCGCACCCAAGAAACAGAAAAGCTTTGAACAAAACCTCTGGGACACCGCCGACAAACTGCGTGGCTCTGTTGAATCCTCTGAATATAAGCATGTGGTTCTCAGTCTGATTTTCCTTAAATTTGTCAGTGATAAATTTGAGCAACGTAAGCAGGAATTGATTGACGAAGGTCAGGGAGATTATGTGGACATGGTGGAGTTCTACACCATGCAGAACGTCTTTTACCTGCCTGAAGAGTCGCGCTGGTCGTATATCCAAAAACAAGCTAAGCAAGATGATATTTCGATCAAGATTGATACGGCGCTGCACTCGGTGGAGAAGAGTAACAAATCCCTTAAGGGAGCACTGCCTGATAACTACTTTTCACGCATGGGGATTGATGTCAGCAAGCTGGCAGCGCTGATCGACTCCATCAACAACATTAATACCATCGCCGGACAAGGCAATGCTGCTGGGGAAGAAGATATCGTCGGCCGGGTGTACGAATATTTCCTGGGCAAGTTTGCCGCGACCGAAGGTAAAGGCGGCGGTGAGTTTTATACGCCTAAGTGTGTGGTTAACCTGATTGCCGAAATGATTGAACCGTTTAAGGGTAAAATTTACGATCCATGCTGTGGCTCGGGCGGCATGTTCGTGCAGTCGGTGAAGTTTGTCGAGAACCATCAGGGTAACACCAAGGATATCTCCATCTACGGTCAAGAGCAGACCAGCACCACCTATAAACTAGCCAAGATGAACCTCGCCATTCGTGGTATTTCGGGAAACATGGGTGAAGTACCTGCCGATACCTTCTTTAAGGATCAGCATGAGGATCTGAAGGCCGATTACATTATGGCTAACCCGCCCTTTAACCTCAAAGAGTGGCGTGGCAGCACTGAACTGGTGGATGATCCGCGCTGGGCTGGTTACGAAGTACCTCCCACTGGTAACGCCAACTACGGCTGGATATTGCACATGATCTCCAAGTTGTCAGAAAACGGTGTAGCGGGGTTTGTATTGGCCAATGGTTCCATGTCCACAAACACCAGCGGTGAGGGCGAGATTCGACAGAAGATGATCGACAACGATCTGGTTGATTGCATGATTGCCATGCCGGGGCAGTTGTTTTATACCACCCAGATTCCGGTGTGCCTGTGGTTTCTGACCAAGAATAAAAAGGCGCAGGTGGTTGAAGGGCATAGCGAAATTAACCACCGCGATCGTCAAGGTGAAACCCTATTTATTGATGCCCGCAACATGGGAACAATGCTGGATCGCACTCACAAAGAGCTGACAAGTGCTGACATTGCCGAGATCTCCAATACTTATCACGCATGGCGTGGTGAGGCGAAGGATAGCGGATACGAAGATGTGGCGGGTTTTTGCAAGGCGGCAACGGTGGCGGAGATTAAAGCCAACGATTGCGTGCTGACACCAGGTCGATATGTTGGTGCGGCCGCAATTGAGGATGATGGTATCCCCTTTGAAGACAAGATGGCTGAGTTTTCTCAAACCCTGTATCGACAGATGGCAGAATCGGAAAAGCTCGATGCGGTGATTCGCAAGAATCTGGAGGTGTTGGGTTATGGGAGATAATCATGGATAATATTTTGGTACCCAATGATAATGAGTTGTTACAAAAAATCTATACCTTTCGTGGCGTGAAGGTGATGCTAGATCGGGATTTGGCAGTGCTTTACGACGTAAAATCAATCCGGCTGCGTGAGCAGGTTAAGCGTAATATTAAACGATTCCCTAAAGACTTTATGTTCCAATTAAATGAAGATGAAGTTGAAACCTTGCTATCGCAAAATGCGATACCTTCCAGAAAGCAACTCGGCGGTGCAATGCCATACGTTTTCACCGAACAAGGTATTGCGGGGATATCGGGCGTACTTACCAGCGATAGAGCCATTGAAGTAAACATCGCGATCATGCGTACATTTGTTAACATGCGCCGTTATCTGGCCGAAAATAGTGGCCTTCTGCAACGCATTGATTCTCTCGAAAAACGTCAAATTGCCTGCGAGATCACAACAGATAAACGGTTTAACCAAGGGCAGGCCCCCGTGCCTGCCCTGATTTTAATGGTTTTCAAACCGGTACCATTGGGCAATCAGGGCACCCACAGGGGGGG
>Ga0307991_1001277_pt1 | contig 17738 bp, 17 predicted proteins | sample EllFjometagen131_FD_203146 | JGI IMG/M metagenome (GOLD analysis project Ga0307991, IMG submission 203146) | Marine microbial communities from Ellis Fjord, Antarctic Ocean - #131 | ecosystem: Environmental > Aquatic > Marine > Unclassified | place: Southern Ocean | collected 2014-10-08 | reverse complement strand
CAGTGATGACGATAAACTCTATGCTAAGCGCGGCATTCCGGTGCGTAAGGGTTTATCGGGAGCGCTGTGCCCTGATCATTACTTTGTCAGCAATATAGAAGCTTGTGTGGAGTGGGGGCTGCATCAAAAGCTGGATATGTTGATCAGCGAGAGTGCCGGTTTATGCAACCGTTGCTCACCGCACATTAAAGAGGTAGCAGCGGTGTGTGTTATCGACAACCTCAGCGGCATCGGTACGCCTAAAAAAATTGGACCAATGCTCAAAGGTGCCGATATTGTGGTGATCACCAAAGGTGATATTGTCTCTCAGGCCGAGCGCGAAGTGTTCGCCTCACGGGTGCGTCAGGTCAATCCGCAGGCGGTTATTCTCAATGTCAATGGCATTACTGGGCAAGGTGCGTTTGAGTTGTCTACACTCTTGACCGACGCCGCACAGGTTGCCACCTTGAAAGGGGCTGCGTTGCGCTTTTCCATGCCTGCGGCACTGTGTTCCTATTGCCTAGGAGAAACGCGTATTGGTGAGGAACATCAGGTGGGCAATGTGCGCAAAATAGATCTCGAACGGGGGCAGTGTCAGCCTCATTGTTCAAAATCGGCGCAAGGCGTGGAGGTGTCAGAATGAAACCGGACGAATTGTTCAGCACTGCGCTGGTGCATTTATTGGTGCAATACCCTTACCTTACCGATTTTCTCGACTCGTTCGCTTTAAGTGTTGCCGATAGTAACGTGACAATTGCCGAACTGTTCAGTGACATTACTGCGGATCAGTTGGACAATATTGGTCTGACTCACGAGCAATTGTGCCAATCTCTGCTTGATTACGTCGCTGGTATGGGGGCGCTAAATCAGGGTTTTGATAAAGTTGAGCGTCTGAGCGTTATCGGTGGTTTTGATAAGGATGGCGTTGCGGAAAACTGTGAAATTGAGCTCATCCCCGGTCAGATAACCTGCATTGTTGGAGCTACAGGTTCGGGGAAAAGTCGCTTGTTGGCTGATATCGAATGGGTAGCACAGGGGGACACCCCTACTGGGCGACATATCCTGATCAATGGTCAGGTTCCGGATGCGAAATGGCGCTTCTCTATCGAACATAAACTGGTGGCGCAGCTATCGCAAAACATGAACTTTGTCATGGATTTAACGGTTGCCGAATTTGTGCGTATGCATGCCGAGAGTCGTTTTGTCCCCGATGTGGATGATAAGATAGGTCAGATCATCGCCCAAGCCAACGATCTGGCAGGTGAAGTATTCTCTGTCGATACGCCGATAACCTCTCTCAGCGGCGGGCAATCCCGGGCGCTGATGATTGCGGATACGGCAATCTTAAGTAAATCGCCCATTGTATTGATAGATGAGATTGAAAATGCCGGTATTGATCGCAAAAAGGCGTTGGCACTCTTGGTCCAGGAGGAAAAGATTGTCCTGATGGCTACCCACGATCCGATTCTGGCTCTGATGGGGCAGCGGCGGCTGGTGATAAAAAATGGCGGGATAGCGAAAATTATTACCACCAGCACTGTCGAGCGTTCCAACTTGGTGCAGCTTGAAGTTCTTGATCGCCAATTGATGGCGTTACGCCAGCGTATTCGCAGCGGTGAAACGTTGGAACAGCTGTAGTTGGTTGCTCAGTATGGAGACGCACTTCCCATTGCAAGGATCGTTCAAGTCCATCCATGGATACTCAACTGTCGCCATCCGGGCGACAGATGTCCTTGAAATGGGTAGCACGACTCCACAAAAGATGGGTAGGTTCAGAGGTTTACTGGCCATGAAACTGTGCCGTTTAGCACCGCAAAAGATTTGCGCAGTACAGCACCATGTTTTTATAGATGAATAGATTTAAAATTCAATATTTTACAACAACACATACCCAAGGAGAACAGATTATGCATGATGGTTGCGCGGGAAATTTTACTTCAGGTATGGATATTATCAACAAATTGCGGACTATGGGCTTTGGTGCCCAGTTGATGCCATCGGTGTTAACAATCAAATGTGAGAATTGTCACACCAGTTTTCAAATGGCTACCTTTGAGAGTAAATGCCCTGACTGTGACATGGTATATGGTGTAACTCCCTGCCATGCTCACGATGCGGCAGCTGTGCTTGCGGCGGGTGTCGGGGTTTAGGCGTGGATAAGGAACACCGCATCGCCAAGGATGAAAAGGTGTTGCGGTCCTTTATCGCCCTCTATTGTCGCAAACATCATTTGGATCATGGGGTACGAGAACACGTCCAAGAACAGGGCAAAACATATTGCCAGGAATGTTACGCGTTATTGCACTACGGCTTACAGCGCAATGCCAATTGCCCCTTGGATCCAAAACCAGCTTGCCGTAAATGTGAGATTCACTGCTATAAAGCGCAAATGCGGGAAAAAATTCGTCAGGTGATGAAATTTAGTGGTAAGTATTATGCTAAGCGTGGTCGCATTGATTGGTTGTGGCACTATTTTTTTTAATTGCGGGGAGTATTAGCTGGTGAGCCAGAAAGATGTAAGTAAATTATCCAAACGAGATATGCTCTTTATCGGTGCCTTTGTAGCGTTGATGCTTTTTTTGTATATTAGTGCAGGTAAGAAGCTGGGAATTGATGTGCCCGCCAATAGCGTGCATAGAACTTTTTATCAGCAACTAGAGCAGGATGGCCGCCGTGTCGCTGTTGAAAAAGGTTGTCTTGCTTGTCATCCAATAAAAACATTACCTCCTGCGCATCCCCATAAGGAAGAGTGCATGGTTTGTCATCAACCGGGTTAGTTTGCTAATGCTTGTTGTAGGTTAAACTTTCCAGATACGAGAAGGACCACGTTGAATTTTCCAGTCTAGTTCCCAGAACATGGTTTCGAGCTCGCTGACATTGTGCGCACGACCCTCTTCGGTACGGGCAATCGTGTCGCGGGGGTTAGCTCCCATTTCAGCCCAGAAGAAAGTTGCGCCACCCATGCCGGGTAAAACACCTGGTTCGTGCGTACAATTGGCTATTGTTGTGTGTGGCATTGCCAGGCGGGTGATCGCGACAACTTGTGCTTGGCGGATCTCTGGGATTGTGCCCAACTCACCCATCCGCGTACCTGGGATGGGAATCCGTCGTGCTGCGCCACTAAAAACTGGGTTCAGGCTAGCGGTGTAATGGATCATTTCTGCTATCTCTTGATCGCTGTGCTCAGGTCCTAAGGGTTCAACGCAGATGCCGAGTTGTAGTCCCACTGTTTGAAATTTTTCAATACTGTCACGGCGCTGTTGTGGGGGGATGTTGGTGTCGATACCTTCACGTAAACGTAGGGCATGGTAGACACCGTTGACACCTAGTTGTACAAGCTCCTTGGCATGATCGGCGCTTTCATCACCGATATTAACGATGAGAGGAGTCTCTTTTTTTATTGTCTGGCGAATTGCAGTAAGGTAGGGGGCGATCTTCTTGAAGGGAAAGTTGGCCGTGGTCATCAACACAATGGCTTGGCAACCAACATTTTCAAATTGCTTGGCCATTGCTACCGCTTCATCAATTGGTACTTCGGTTGCTTTGGTGAAAATTTTATTGCTCTTGGCAAAGGAGCAAAATTGACATTCCTCAGGGCAGGGTGCGAGGTTGAGTGCGAGTTGTCCATGGACTTCAGCCTCGTTGTTCTGCAGTCGGCGCGAGAGGTCGCTTGCCGCGGACATCACCTGAAAACTTTCATTACTGTGAGGTGGAAAGCTGAGTAAGTACTCAATCTCTTTAGGTGTTAACGGATGACCATTCACCCCTTTGTTAATTAGTGTTGTCACGGTCATGTCAATCAAACCCTTCATAAAATAACATGTCAGAATAGACGATAAGTCAAGCGGTCATAGGTTGTTAGCTGCCCGCCTGACACTGGAGACTACGTCCTCGTTTCGAAAAGGGGTAGTGTAATGATTTTTTACCGCCAATTCCAATAGAAAAAAAATGTTATTTTCACTGAACTGATCGGATTGTCTGATAATTAATGCAAAGCAGGGGATGGCTGGGGTTTCTTTTAGCCTTGTTTGGCGAACTGAACACAAATGTGGTCAGGTTGAATAAGGGCGTACTTTATATGGTTACAGTCGTGGTTTATAAGAAACGACCCCTGAGGATAATCCACAGAGGCCGCGTCAACAAGGTTTGTTGTGAAAAACAGGTTTTGCCCCACAAATCGTATTTATCGAGAGACTAAGTACCTATTTACAGCAGGTAGATCCCCGGTAAAATTGTCGTAGGGTAATGAACATTTACTTGTTCATTGCCTGCTTTAACTCTGCAGCTAAAGCCATAATCTCTTTAACCGTTTTGCCATTAACCTTAGCATCTATTTTAGCCACTGCCTCTTCTTCAGAAATCTTACCACCCAAAGTAGCAAACATACCTACAACATAAATGCCAGAAAGAGCCTTTTTGAAGGCTGCTTTTTCTGCTGGAGAAGTTAACTCACTCACCATTTTCTGAGCAGATTCTTTTCTTGCTGATTCAGAAGAGGTGTCAAGGGTTGGTCCACCACAACCGAGCAGAGATAACACCATGATGCCTACCAATAAACTTTTTGTAATTGTTTTCATAAGATCTCCATGCTGATATTTATTGATTTTTAGAAATAGATCCAATTTTAGCAGGGATGTCCAATATTGAATTAATTACATCCAAGAAAAGATATTGGAACATAAATACTAAGTAGATCACAAAAGGAGACAATAACGCTGCAAGTATAGCGTAGGACGCAGTTGTTACCGGTTCCATAAACATATATGAATTTTTACCTATGAGAGTTATGAGGGCGTCAATTAAATGGAAAGTGCCTATAACCATCCATGTACCAAAATATACAGGAACAAGTTTAAGCATTCCTTTCATAAAGAAAGAGATTAAACCTATTGCTTCTTGGCCGGCTGTCGCTTGCTCAACGACATTAATGTTGAGCATTTTTGGATTCATCGAAAGTGATGCAAAATATTCAAAAGCCCAAAACATCATGATTCCCGAGATTACAAATGTCCAGTCGCTCGTCTTGATGGCTAAAAAGATACCACCTATCAAACAACCGAAGCCCACGAGGATATTGACCACAGAGAGACTGTCAAGAAATGATGGCGATGACATTTGACTTTCGGTGGATTTAATGAGTTTTGCGCTTGCCACAATAAATTTATGAGCAATAAACTGAAGGACAAGGAGAGTAAACATCCAGATAATGCCAATACCCAAAGGTGTCATTTGATCAAATTTGATAGCCGAGATAAGCCCGGCAAGAAATCCGAGAACTGCAGAGAGTAAAACACAATAATGCCCCACTTTTTCTACCCAAGCAGCATTCTCATCAAAAAACCCCTGATTCCAACGAGCTTTAGCTTTAATAAGCAATTTTTCAATGATATTTATTACTAGTAAATGCTTGGAACTTTCAAGCTTGTTTTCTCCTGCAGGTTTGCCAGCGGCAGCTTTTTCTGTTTCTGGTTGTAATACTTCCATGTTCTCGTTCATAAGACCCCGTTCATGTTTAGGTTAAAAATATAAGATGAAATGCTTTTCCTTGATTAGCAAAAATTATGCCTAAACTGTTACAGTCATCCCTCTCAGCAAAACCTTAAAGGGGATTTTCTCACAAATTGCTCACAAGAAAACGTAACTGACTGAAATAGAAATAGAATAGTAGTAGACTTATGCTGTTGTTAATTTCTTTAGCATATAAAAGGTTGTGATTCTTTGAAACTGCTGAGATGAAATGTGCACTGGCTATTTGGCATGCTTTCCTCTTTTATATGGTGTTTAAACGACAGTTTGTATTCTTTAATCTAATTGTCTCCCGGTGTCATTTTACATGATTTCTGTTTTTTCTTGATGTTTTTGAAGGTCATGCTGGTGTGTTGACCAGTTTGTCGGGTATTGAGCATTTTAGTGTCACATTCAAGGTTGTCGATTCTGAGATGCCTTCTTGTCTTTTGCCATGGCAATCTCATTTTGGAATAGTCTGAATTCCCTGAGGCTATAAAGATAAGGTTCCCATTCCAGGGAAATTGATTGAAATTTCCTCAGGCTTGGAGCCGGTGATAACTTCAATCCCTCTATAAATAGAGATGTTATCGAGTGAGATGCAGGCAAAAGGGGTAGCAACGAAATCCAAAATCGGTTTCTTGGTCTGAATCCGACATCATGGAGGAAGAAATAAAAGGAACCATTGCTTTCTCCAATGTTTTTTCGGCAGAATTTTTTTGACTGTGGGGATGATGTTTTGGCAAAACGCGATCTGCTGATAGATAAACTGGTGCAGCAAGGGAGTTAGGAACCTTGATCGAGATGGTGCTTTTACAAGTTGATGACTAGTCTCCTTAGATTTAATATAGTATGTATGTTATTTATTCTCTTGTTATATATAGTGTTTATGTTATAAAAAACAATAAATATATAATATAAGGGTTATAGAATGAAATCTAAACATCGTCGAGTCATGAGAGAGCAGTTGGATAGCACCTTTGCTCAGTTGTCCAAAATCAAGGTGCTGCAACCTCCAGTTAAAGGATGGCTGCGTGCAATCCGTGAAGCTTTGGGGCTGTCCGGTAAACAGCTGGGTGAACGTATGGGGGTCAGTCAGCCGCGCGTTGTGCAGCTGGAAAAAGATGAAGTCTCTGGCGCTGTGACCATGAAAACTATGCGCCAGACTGCCGCAGCAATGGATTGCGTCTTTGTCTATGCGGTCGTTCCTCGTGCCAGTTTGGCAGTAACCATCCGTAATCAGGCCTACAAGGTTGCCGAAAAGAGACTTTCCCGCACCTCACACACGATGCTTCTCGAAGATCAGCAGGTGTCCAATGAAGAACTACAAAAGATACTTAAAGCAAAAGTCGATGGTTTTTGTCGTGATTTGCCAAAAGATTTTTGGACGCAGCAATAATCTATTTATAAAAGATTGATAACATAGCCGGAACCGGAGCGGTCCATGCCCAGGTCTCGCAGGCTGACCGCCCATCCAGGCATGCCCAACAAATATCTGCAGGATCAAGGTTTACGATCGGTCAAAGAACTGTGGTTGAAGATCCATTACCCAGCTACCCGATTAGGCAAGCCGTAACTGCGCCAAAGAAGCGATAGCATTTCCCCCACTTATGTCCGGAATGATACTCAGTTCGATCACAGTGACCTCCGAAAGCTCGACGTGAAGGTCTTCCGTCTGGCTGTTTGCCCCCTGGGGACTGAAGTTCCACTGCTGCCGAACGATTTCTCGGTACGACTTTCCGCCATCCGGCGACCAACGCAAGACGTACTCTTGCGTGCGTTCAATGCTGGGCTCCACGAAGTTCAGCCAGATCCGCCGCAGCTGTTGTGGATGGGCGAAGAGAAGCCGGATCGTTTGTTTTCCGTGACCTGCGGCACGCCACCCTGAGGTCCGACCGGGCAGCAACGCGGACTCAATCGGATAAGCGGCATCCTCAGAGGTTATTTCCACCTCTGCGAGTTCCTCGATATTCAACCAGTCCTGGTCAAGAGATGCGGTTTCTTGCTGAACTGGGGTGATGATTCGCTTGCGCATCGTTGTGCCTCCTGATTACAAGTTAGTGAACTTCCTAGTTGACGTTGGTGATAATAAATACTTAAAGGGATTTTCTTTACCTATTTACATTATCTGCCAATCCGCCAAATTTACTATCCTTATTGACTAAAAATCTTCCCGTTGCCTTCCTTGGTGTAAGGCTTGCCTAATATGAATCCGTTCTTCCTTCCTTAAATCCTAGTAGTGGACCATAGCGCAATTCCTCTCTTATGAAACAAGTCGGTTCCACTGCCAACGCTATCTTAACGTTCCTCAATTTAGGGAATTGTACTTATTATACGGATTGGCGACCATGGACAGCATTGCGTGTGCTTATGTTTGTTTGCTGGCAATCTTAGATTGTTTATCCCTTGCTGATTTTAAGGTATAAGTCTGTTATATTTTATCTCGGGTAAAGAAATCCCGTGGCAACGCAGATTGACCATGCTGCAATAAAATCTTGCTGAGCTGCAACTACTGATCGCATTCAGGAAGTTTTACTGGAAATTACAACAATTAAAACGGTGGTTGATGCACAAAAAATGTACCGCTTCTGGTGAATATATTCTGATTTGTTCACAAAACGCAATTACGTTGGTCAATGAATCCGCCAGTGTTGATCATGATCTATGTGATTTTGGTGGGTTGTGTAGACGCTCTTGCCCATATTTAGCCATTAGTTGTGCAGATTAGCCCTCAGCTGAACAAACTAAACAAGCGGGTAAGCAGACAATGGATTAGGCTAAGGTGCAACCCCCTGAGTTTGTTGCTACCGTCGCTTGCCGTGTCAGTTGCCCTCCCCCTGTCTTGGAGCACAATTTGATAGCTTTCCCATGTACCGTAAAATCTGTGCGTAAATATTTTGCCGAATCTGGCTTCCGCCTCTTATTGCTGGCCATGATCGTCGGCGTCATTGCCGGGTTGGGCGCACTCTTTTTCTATTATGCCGCCAATGCCGTTGAGCATTTAATGCTGGGCACGCTCGGCAACTACCATCCTGCCCGTGAGGGGGTAGTCACCGCTGCTGATGCCCCATTTATTGACAGCCTGCATCTCGATTTTCGTTGGTTTCTGTTCCTGATTCCGGTCATCGGTGGGCTGATATCCGGTTGGCTGGTCTACACCTTTGCCCCAGAAGCCGAAGGGCATGGCACCGACGGCGCCATTGATGCTTTTCACCGCAAAAGTGGGGTGATTCGTGCGCGGGTGCCACTAATCAAAACCATCGCCTCCATAGCCACTATCGGCACCGGCGGATCAGCTGGACGTGAAGGACCGATTGCCCAAATCGGTGCAGGTTTCGGTTCCATGCTCGCCACCAAGTTAGGTCTTTCCACCAGTGACCGGCGCATCCTGCTATTAACTGGGGTGGCCGGAGGGATCGGCGCCACTTTCCGCAGCCCGTTGGGAGGCGCGCTGTTTGCCGTCGAGGTTCTTTACCGTGATCCAGAATTTGAGCATGAAGGCTTAATCCCTTGTATCATCTCCTCCATCATGGCCTACAGCTTGTTCGGTGCGGTGACGGGCTGGGAACCGCTACTTGCCACGCCGCATTTTAACTTCGACAATCCTCCAGAACTCGTGCTTTTTGGATTGCTGGGCTTAGTCTGCGCGCTGATGGGCAAATTCTACGTCAAAATTTTCTACGGCATGCGCAACATCTTTCACCGCCTGCCGATGGCCAACTGGCAAAAGCCTGCCCTTGGTGGGCTGTGTCTCGGGATTCTGGCGATGTTTGTACCCCAGGTTTTGGGCTCGGGTTACGGCTGGGTGCAGTCGGCGCTGGATGGCAACATGGCTCTGTGGGTGATGCTGGTGATCGCCTTCGCCAAAATTCTTGCGACCAGCCTAACTATCTCATCAGGCGGTTCCGGCGGGGTTTTCGCACCCTCACTGGTGATCGGTGCGATGATCGGTGGCGCTTTCGGGGCATCTGCTGAAATTATTTTCCCACTGTTGACTCATGATCCGCGTGCCTATGTGTTAATCGGGATGGCCGGCTTCTTTGCTGGGGTCTCCAACGCGCCGATTTCCACCCTGATCATGATCGCCGAACTGACCGGTAATTATGGTCTGATCGCGCCGCTGATGCTGACCTGCGTAGTTTCTATGCTGATCACACGTAAAAACACTATATACGAAAAACAGGTCGCCGGCCGCTTCGATTCCCCAGCTCATTTAGGTGATTTCGTCATCGATGTCCTAGCTGGGATTACCGTTGCCGACCTTGCCGACAAGGGGAGTCCGCCAGTATGCATCCCTGCCGATATGTCTCTGCCTGACATCCTGAAAAAAATATCCAGCGCTAAGGGTGCCTATTATCCTGTTGTCAACAAAGAGGGACTTATGACAGGAATATTTTCGGTCAACGATATTCGCCACATACTGCACGAAGACATCCCCCTTGGGTTAGTCGTTGCCCAAGATATAGCTACCACCAAGGTGCTGACTGCCAGCCCGCATGAGAGCTTGCCAGCGGTCATGAAGAGCCTGACTATCCGTAATCTCGAAGAAATCCCAGTTGTCGATCCCAAAGAACCACGGAAAGTACTCTACATGCTCTCACGGCGCAATTTTTTGGCTCATTATGCCGAACAGGTTGAGAAAACGCGTGAGGGGATGGCGATGTAATGAGCAGGTCAACAAACTCTTTCAGAAATTGACAATGTTTTGTTGGTCAATAACTACAGCACGGTGAGCACGACCCTTGAACGGGCGAGAAAAATATTGGATAAAGATCTAAACGTTCGTAAGTTGCTGAAGGCAATTTGTTTAAAACTAAAGGTCAGTCAATAGCCGACTTGACCTCTTTTTTTTGCATTAAGTATCTGTAGGATTTTACTATGAAGACGTCGACAAATATTAAAAAGTTCATCAATGATAACGCCTTTGCCTCCGTCACCATCGGCTTTATGGTAGCGCACGCTGGCTCGAAACTCATTGAATCTATCATTAACGGTGTCATCATGCAGTTGATCCAGCCAATGTTGGGAGATATCCAGTGGGCAACACATAAACTCTCCATCGGTCCTTTTTCGTTTGCTTGGGGGAAAATTTTCGCAAATGGACTTCATCTGATAATTGTCATAACTGTTGCCGTTGTCATAATCAAAGTTCTTCAATATGAAGAGGACGAAGTTAGTAAGTCGGGTTAAAACGCGAATTCAACAGAAAAAAAGAAAAAGGGTCAAAAAGAAAAAGGGTCAAGTCTGCGGTTGACCTCCCTTGAGCTGGCGGTAAACGTTCTGAGACATCTCTTGTTGTTAATCATTGACAATGACTGGAAACATTAGAGGCGAATGTAAGGTGAGATTAGCGGGATGTGTGGTGATAATCTCTTCTGAAAAGCGTATTTAATTCTTTAGGTTAATTAGATTTGTGTATATAGTTTGTGCAAACTTGAAGCTGATTATTACTTTGCAAAAGGAGCTAAATTACATGAAGCATCTCAAGACATTAAGAAATCAATCCGGACAGGGAATGACAGAGTACATTATTATTGTCGCTCTTATCGCTATTGCGGCCATTGTCGTTTTTACTTATTTCGGTTCAACTGTTCGGCATCAGACGGCTGCCATGACGCAGGAACTTGCCGGCCAAAGCGGTGATGCGGAAGCAAAGGCTGCCGGTACCGCTGCAACAGCTGCTGCAACTGATGCTGATGAGAAAAAAGGTCTGTCAAATTACACCGAAGACAAATAAACTTTTTACTTTTTTGGCCTGCATTGCACATTACGAGCAATGCAGGCTAGCGGATTTTTATCCATGCCTTTGCTGTCAGAGAAGTTCTTTAGGTTAAACGGTAAAGGCCAGGCATCTGTCTTTGTTCTTGCCCTGCTGGGCGTTGTTCTACTCTGCACCGTATTTCTTTATCAGTCCGGTCGTATCACCAGTGAAAAAATGCAGTTGCAGAATGCTGCCGATGCCGCAGCATATAATGCCATGACACTGGAGGCCCGATCACTCAATTTTGCTGCCTACACCAATCGAGCCATGGTTGCCAATGAAGTTGCGGTTGGTCAGTTGGTCGGGATGCTTTCTTGGGTTGATCAGATGACCCAAGCCGAAGAATACTCTGATGTTTATACCGCGGCGGTTGAGGTGGTTGGGCAACTGCTTGCTGCTGTATTGATTGAAACCGTTGCTGGTGCGGCAGTTGTCGAAGCGATTGTTGATTTTATCACGGCTGCTATTGATACTATTGCAGGAGTAATAACTGCCGTCGGCGAGGCGATAGAGGTCATACTTGATGTGTTTGTGACGCCGACCATTGCTGGATTGTCGCATATCAATGAGGCTTACAGCGTCAGCCAGAAGATTTATCACACAGCAACCTATGGCGCTGTTGTCAAGAGTGTCTACCAGAGTTTAGAAGATAATGTACCAGGAACCCATTTTGACAAAAAGGATTTGCTGAAAAAGAATTCGAGCGGAGCTCAGCTCTCCGATCTTGGTGTTGTTGCCCTTATCGGACATTTACCATCTTATTGGTCCGGCTATACCAAAACCTACTCGACTTCAGCGAAAGTCAGCAAGAAAGACACTAAGAAGGTCGGCAAGAAAGACACTAAGAAGGTCGATAAGAAAGACACTAAGAAGGTCGATAAGAAGAAAAGCAAGTTTAGTAATAATGCAACGGGAATGGGGCGTTTAGCTGCACTGGTCAGAGAGTCTCGCGACCCATTCAGCAGCGGCGTTGGAAATACCAGCCGGAACTGGTCTTTTGGACTTGAAGCCAAAAAATACATTAAGTTCTTGGGTGTTAAGGTTGGCGGTGGTGTTGCTTTGGATGCTGAAAGTTGTGGTGCTTCTGAGTTGCGATATATCAACCGAGAGGTTGATAATGGTTTTGACTGGAGCGCAGCGGATTCGTCGGTAATTGCCTTAAAATTTAATGTTTTTGGAAAATGGGAAGGGGTAGGGGCTCCTTTCGGTGGGGCAGGATTTCAGGCTCCGCAGGCAGAAGAGGTTGCGCTGTTACCGGAGAATGTTTTGCCGTCTTTTCCTGCTGCTTTATATGGTGAGCGCAAAAACGAACCGTATGGAGGAGCCGGTTCATCTGCACATTTAACGGCATGGCTGGATGTCATTAAAGAGATGGAAGAAGATCAGGTTGAGACCTACGGCGGGTTGCAACCGTATCGAGATATGGCAGGTTTAGCGCCGAAGGAGAGGTATCCCTTTCAGACTCCGTTTTTTCTCGTTGGTGTCACTCGGGCATTGGATGATGTGACCGGGGTCGGGCCACAGTTCGACAGGCACTTGGACCTTACTCACTACGATAATCAGTCCCATGTCGATAGGTTGGGAGCGATTGCCAGATCAGAACTCTATTTTCTCCGACCCACTAAATTATCGTATTTTGCTCGCCAAGATAAAAAGAGCGAAACCCCCAATGTGTTTAACCCGTTCTGGCAAGCAAGGTTAGTCGATACCAGCAATGCCGACCGGATGTTGGCCTTGGCTATGCAGCAGAAGGTTCTGTGGTTGACGGAAAACGAAAAGAGCTTGGTTGGTGGTACGATTTTAGATGAGATTGTTGATGCTGTTGTCGATCTTTTGCAAAGCGTCAGCGATGTGGTCAATCGTCTACTCGGGTTGTTTTTATAAGGGCAAGTCGGGCCAGATGGTTCGTGGTTTTAAGACAGGGTGTTTTCAACAGTGCTTGATGCTGTTTGCGAAACTTCGGGGATAGAAATGGGACTTATTTCTTACAAAAATCAAAAAGGACAGGCTGCGACGGAATTTGTTATTGCCGCCGCATTTGTGCTGATCCCTCTTTTTCTTATCGTTCCATTGCTTGGCAAATACATCGATATCAAACATGCGACCATCCAACAAGCACGGTTCTGTGCCTGGGAATATACAGTTTGGACGGGAGATCAAGAAAAGGTCATGGCGGGGGTAAAAGACAACCAGAGTGCCGGAGTAAAAAAATATAAAAACACGGCAGAGCAAGGCTGGAAATATTTTTTTACCGATCGCACTTCGGCAGATTATGGCACTACGAATCCCCCTCTTGAAGCAGACCCATTGTGGAGAGATCACCGTCAGATCCCTCTTTTAGCGGTTGCTGATGTCGCCACTGCCATCAAGGAGCAACAGACGCCGGTTCCTGCCGGGGTTATCGGTGAGATTGCGCAAACTTTATTTCAATTTGTCGGGGATGTGGTTTCTCTTTTCGGTAGATTACTGCGCGCAGTTGGGGTTAATGCCCAGTTTGACGCCATTAATACCAAAGGATATTTTAGCTCCGATGTTACCCTGACCGTTAGGTCTTTGGATCAGATCTTGCCCAGTTATGATCACATGAAAGAGCCAACTCCTCTGGTTTTTAAAGCCAAAGCTGCTGTTCAGACTAATAACTGGAATGCTGGTAGCACAGCGCAGGCTGAAGCTGAAAGCAGGGGGCTGGTTGTCACCTCGCTGTTGAGACCGGCAACTAAACCGTTAAACAAGTTCTTGGGGAAGTTGAACTATCTAGCAAATAAAATTCCACTGCTTAAAATCAAAGTTCCGGGTCTGCCCGATTTTGGTCGCGTGGAAGGTGACTTGGTTCCTTATGAATATCTTGAGGGGAACAAGAAAAAGTTGAAGGATAGATCGGGGCTCTATTCATATGAGTAATTGTTTCTTCAAAGTCCGGCAGGGACGACTTATGGGCTCTTCACTAGCTGACTTGTGTAGAATATTATTGTTTCTGGTCGTCTTGGTGGCTGGGATGCCGCTTAACAGCTTCAGCGCTGTCGATATCCCGGTTCCATCGTGGCTGGAAAAAACATCCGTAGCGCAGAAAATGGTCATCAACGGGATTCCTTCAACCGTGTACCATTTTATCGCTGACCGCGATGTTGAAGAGGTGCTGAAATTTTACCGGCAGCGCTGGGATGAAAGTTCTGCGGGACGTGCTGGCTATCGTGAGGCGATGGTTGCACCCTGGCATGTTATTTCCCGGTTAGATGGTCGTTATTTGCTGACAGTACAAGTTCAGGAAAAAGATAAACTATTGTCCATGGGTTATCTGGCGATCGCTGACTTGAAGGAGATAAAGAGGGAAAAGAACGCACACCGCAGTATTCCGAAACTGGCGGGCAGCAAGGTGGTCAATGATCTGGTCAGTTACGATCCGGGCAAAAAGGCCAAGACACTGATGCTGGTCAATGAATTTTCGGTAGCGACCAACGGTAATTTTTATCACGATTATTACTTGGATCGGGGCTGGGGACAGTTACAAGATCAAAAATTGTCCGATGCTCGGGTGCTTGCGTTTAGTAAATCCGGTGCAGAGGTACATCTGGTGATAAATAAAACCAGTAGTGGCTCTGTGGTGGTCATGAATCAGGTTGTCGCTGATTGATGCCATGAGAGGTGCTATGGGTAGAAAAAGTCAGTTATTATTCAACAATAAGGGGCAGGCGGCGATTGAATACTTGGTTGTCTGTCTAGTGCTGATTACTGCGTTGATCAAGGCCCCTGCCATTTATGACACCCTAAGTGGTGTTATGAAAAATAAATACCATAGCTATAGCTTTGGTGTCGCTATTTCAGATCCGCCGCGCAAGGCCTTTGACGATGCCTTAACGAAAGATGCCAATAAAATATTGTCTATTTTTGATGTGCTCAAAGAGATTGAGGATGATATCGAAAATGTGAATCTTCCCGATCCTGATGATTTGAAACTGCCTTCGTGGGATAACATTAAAAAGTTTGGGGATGAAACAATAGAAAAGATAAAGAATCTTTAGCATGAAGGATATAATCGAACATGACTAAGATAGAACAAGATGTGGAACAGGGACAAAGCGGAGAACGTCGGAAAACCAAGCGATTACTCGCGTTGGCAATACTCTTTGCTGTCCTTGCCGGGGTGGGAACGATGATCTATCTCAAAATTCTTGAGCATAGATTGGACGAAAAGCTGTCTCCGCAGCAGAAACAGGTCGTCAGGGTTGTTGTGGCCGCTAAGAACCTGCCTGCCGGTAGCAAGGTGAGCAAGGCGACTGTCGCGGTAAGGACGATTCCGGCTGAATATGTCAATACTGATGTTGTCACCGCTGCAAGTTTTGATTCCGTAAATGGCGCTGTGCTGAATAAGCCTCTTGAACAGGGTAAAATGTTGACCAGCGACTATTTCGATCTTGGAATCCCCAAGGATTTTTCGGGAACGATTCAGATCGGGCACCGCGCCGTGACCATTCAGGTTGGCGAGATCAATTCCGTTGCCGGCCTTATTCGTCCCGGTAACTTTGTAGATATCTGTGCAAGGTTGCAGGGGGGCGCTGTGGCGGGCAGCTTGGATCAAGACAGTGGCGAGGTGATCTTGCCGGTGTTGGAGGATGTTCTGGTGTTGGCGACCGATCAAAAATGTGCCCGACCTAACATTGATGAATTCAAGCATCGACAGTCCGGTAATGATCGGCAGAGTTACGATACCCTGACCCTGGAAGTGACTCCGAAAGAGGCGGCATTGCTCTCTCTTGCTGAATCGCGAGGCACCCTTGTCGCTACCTTGAGAAACGCAAAAGATACTGCTGGGGTACCTTATAGCAAAATTGGACTCAACGATCTTCTCGATCAGGCAGAGAGGTTGCTGAAGCAGGCGGTCAACAAACACCAAAACAGAGGGCTGTCCGGGGTGCATGTCGATAAAGATGGACATCTTGTGGCCAAAAATGGCGTCAAGGTGACGGATCCCAATGTTCACCTGAACAAGGCCGGTTTGTTGGTAACTAAAAACGGTACGGTGCTTTCCGGTCGTAATCTTGTTGTTGGACAGGATGGCAAGATCAGAACCAAAGACGGAAAATTGGTGAATACCGACAGTTTGGTCGCTAGTCAAAACGGTACCCTAGTGGATAAAAACGGTACCGTGGTGGGTAAAAATGGTTACACTTCGACCAAAAGCGGTTTCCTGGTAGACAAGGATGGTCATGTGTTTACCCCAGAGGGTGTGCTGCTTTCTGGCGTTACCGTTGGCAAAGACGGTAAAGTGCGTAGTAAAGACGGCACGGTGCTTAATGCAAAGCAGATCAGGGTTGGTAAGGACGGTAAGGTTTACGTTAAATCCAATTCTGGAGATGCTGTGCTGCTCGCTTCTCAAGGGCTTCACAGAAACAAAAACGGTACTATTGTCGATAAAAACGGTAAACCGCTTTCAGCTAAAGAACTGGTAACAGTCGATAAGGACGGCATCGTAAGAACTAAAGATGGCAAGGTTCTTAAAGGAGTACATGTCGGTAAAGACGGTGCTCTATATTCCGCGGACGGTAAAAAAGAGAGTGCTGAGGATGTGTTGCTAGCTTCTCAAGGGCTGCACAGAGATCAAAACGGTAATATTGTCGATGCAAGCGGTAATATTGTTTCAGCAGGGCAAACTGCTCTTGTCGGTGTTAGCGGTGCTGTTAAACCTGGTTTTGCCGATGCACTTAATAAGGGCGTCACGGTAGAGGGTGAAAGATCTTTTTCCGATAGTGTTGAGTACATTGTCGGTGGAAGCAGCGATGGCGTTGCCAAGACGTTTACGGTACATATCAAAGGGACGGTTCCGGCAATAAAAGCCTCTAAGTAGTGTAATCTCTTTATTTATGGATAATTATAATGTTGACAACAAACCTGTTAAGGCGATTGAAAATGTTAAAGTTTCGACATAATACGACCATTTTTCTCCTGGCCCTTTCCCTTGTTGCGCTATCGGTTTTTAATAGTCAGGCAGAGCGGTCAGGGCGGATAATTTCCATGTATGTTGGCGAAGTTAAAGTCCTAGAACTTAAAGGAATTGAGCGGGTTGCGATCGGTAATCCTAAAGTTGCCAGTAACACTATTTTGCCGCAGGGACAACTTGTCCTACTGGCGGATGACGAAGGTGTGACGACCATGCATATCTGGCTCAAAGATGGCACGGAAAAAGATTTTGAAGTGGTTGTTAATGAAAAACAGACTCTGGCCAGCTATCAGGAACTGGTTCAGTTACTTGCCGATATCCCCGGGATCACTGTAAATAAAATAGGGGAATCCACCGTAATCAAGGGCTCTGTTGCGCTAGAGAATAAATTTTTTTATGATCGCATTATTTCACGATATAAAGGTGTTCTTGATCTCGTTCAAATCGATAATATCACTTCAGATATTGCCAGTTTGCTTAAAGATGTTCCCAGTATCAGCGTAAGTGAGGTTGGGGGTAGTTGTGTCATTGCAGGTGAAGTGAGTAAAGAATATGAAC
>Ga0307991_1001275_pt1 | contig 17741 bp, 16 predicted proteins | sample EllFjometagen131_FD_203146 | JGI IMG/M metagenome (GOLD analysis project Ga0307991, IMG submission 203146) | Marine microbial communities from Ellis Fjord, Antarctic Ocean - #131 | ecosystem: Environmental > Aquatic > Marine > Unclassified | place: Southern Ocean | collected 2014-10-08 | reverse complement strand
AACAGCAGTTATCCACAAAGAAAAAGTAGCAAAAAGAAATGCTGTTACTACTGCTATATCTTTAAATATTTAACACCACCTCAGACACACTAGATTATACACTCCCCGAGGAAGTGCCGATCCGTCCCCGGATCGGCCCCCTACATATTAATAATTATTTCAAATTGTTATGAATATTGTGTTTGGGTGGATTTATAAATCGTAGGGGACGCGAGATCCCGAGTCCCCTACATATATCAAAAACATAAATTGGAAATGTATTTACATCCCACCGGATATAAGTTTCATTATCTTCTCAACCGTACGGTCAACGGCACCGGAATTTTTCAAAATCACTTGTTTCGCGTTTTTGGCAAGAGTTTCTCTGTCTTGAGGGCTTTCAAACAAATATTTGATTTTTTGCTTGAGTTCATTTTCGTCTCTTACCTGAATAGCTGCATTATTCTCTAAAAATATTGATACAACTTCTCTAAAATTATACATATGTGGACCGAAAATTATAGGCTTTCCCCAAATTGCCGGCTCTATGGGATTTTGTCCGCCTTTTTTCACCATACTGCCACCTACATATACAAGCGTTGCTAATCTATACAAGTCTTTCAAATGTCCTATCGTATCCACTAAAAGAACATCCGACGATGCAAGACTCTCTCCAGCCTCTGAATATAATGAATACTTAAGGTTGGACTTATCCAAATAAATACCTATCGCGTCTTTTCTTTCAATATGTCTGGGGACAAGTATTAATTTTAATTTCTCATTTGTATTTTTTAACTCCCGGTACATATCAATTAACATATGTTCTTCAGGATAATGAGTGCTTCCTGCAACTATAATTTGATAATCTTTATTGATTGCATCCTCTGTTTCTTTTTCTGCAAAAGAAAGATCTTCTTGAAACTTCATGTTACCTATGATGGATACCCGATCCCTTACTCCACCAAGCGCACATACCCTTTGCGCATCTTTTTCTGACTGCATACAATAAACAGAAATTTGTTTAAACATACGTTTTGTTATTGCTGCAACTTTTCTATAATTCTTAAAAGAAGAATCAGATATCCTGCCGTTAGCAAGAACTACCGGAATACCTTTCCGTGAGAACTCTTCTAGAGCATTAGGCCATAACTCGGTTTCGATCATAACATAAACAGCCGGGTCAATAAGCTTTATAACTTTCTTTATTATAAAACTCAGGTCAAAAGGATAGTAAAAAATAAGATCAGTTGTTCCTTTTTCCAGTTTACGTATCATATCATTCCCGGTAGGAGTTGTTGTGGAAATAACGATAGGCATTCCTGCATTCTTTTTTTTAAGCTCTATCGAAAGCTTAGCAGCAACAGCCGCTTCCCCCACGCTTACTGCATGTATCCAGACACATTTTTTTATTCCTTTTACCTTCGCGGGCAATATTCCGAACTTCTGCATAAACCCTTTATGAAACTTGCCCCTTAAAAGAAGCACCGGAATATAAAACACAGCAAAAATAATAAAAAACAGATCATATAATAACCTCATAAAACCTCGTATGTCGTAACGTCATTCCCGCAAGTTCTTAGCGGGAAACACATAAAAATATTATTAATTGATCCCCCTTTTCGCTCAGGATGACGATATTTACTTCAGAACCCTGAACTCGTGCCCCGATCCCCGATCTACGCTCTTGGATGCGCCTTCGTATACATCTCTTTTATCTTCTGAGAACCTAAATGTGTATATATCTGTGTTGTTGCTAAATTTTTATGTCCCAAAAGTTCTTGCACACTTCTAAGATCAGCTCCATTATTCAATAAATGAGTTGCAAAAGAATGTCTTATTGAATGCGGCGAAATTTTTTGATCTATACTGCATTTTTTTACATATTTATCAACTATCCTTCTTACACTTCTATCCGTAAGTCTTCCTTTTCTAAGATTAAGGAATAGTGCTCTATTTGAAGAAATACCGTTCTTCTGCTTGGCTTCCGCGTATTTTCTTAGAGCGCTTTGCGCTTCTTTACCCAGAAGTGCTATTCTTTCTTTTTTTCCTTTACCTCTAACTTTTATCGAACCCGAAAAGAGATCCACATCCTCAAAACTCAACCCCACCAGCTCGCTTACCCGTATTCCGGTTGAATACAAAACTTCCAGAATCGCCCTATCCCTAATGCTCATAAGATCATCTCTATCAGGAGATGTCACCAGTCTTTCCGCCTCGCTTGCATCCAGGAATATCGGCAGTTTCTTATCCAATTTTGGAGTAAAAATACTATCTGCCGGATTTGAACTTATATATTTTTCTCTGGAAAGAAATTTCAAAAAAGAACGCACTGCACCCAGTTTCCTGGCAATTGTACGCTTAGCACAATTCTTTTGTTTTAGCTCCGCTAAATACCGTCTTAAATGTAAATGGCTGATTTCTTTAGGATCGTTTATTCCTAAGAACTCAGCCATCTCGTTTAAATCTGACCTATAACTTCTTAAAGTATGAATAGAATAGTTTTTCTCTATATCAAGATATTTTGAAAATTTGTCGATGAATCTCTTCACCGTTATTCCTCTTCAACTGCGCCGTTAGGGTTTTCAGTATCCGCATCTTCACTTTTCGGCAGGGTTCTTGAAGTATACGTACAATCCGGGAATTTGGAACAACCAAAGAACGCTCCCCTACTGGATTTACGTTCAATAAGTTCGCCGTCACATCCTTCTTCCGGACATTTTATTCCGGTAGTTATAGACTTTGAATTCCTGCATTCCGGGAAACCCGCGCAGCTTAAAAATTTTCCGCGACGTCCCCACTTAATAATCATCATTCTTCCACATTTCTCACATTTTTCATTGGTTTCAATAACAATTTTTTTCATAGTATCCATTTTCTTTTTAGCTTCTTCAAGCCGCTTAGAAAATGGGACATAAAAATCATTTACTACTTTCACCCAATGTTCGGTTCCTTCTTCAACGGTATCAAGTTCATCTTCCATCTTAGCTGTGAATTCTTCATTAACAATATCAGAAAAATGCTCTATTAGAAGATTATGTACCAGCTCACCCAGCTCTGACGGCAAAAGACTCCGTCCGTTGCGCTTCACATAATTTCGGGATACAACGGTCCTTATTATAGGAGCATAAGTAGAAGGTCTGCCTATACCCTTTTCTTCCAGCGTTCTAACTAAAGAAGCATCAGTAAACCTGGGCGGAGGTTTAGTAAAATGCTGTTCTGGCAGAAGTTTTTCAAGATTTAATTTTTCCTCAGGAGCAAGACTGGGTATATGCGGCGTTTCTGTTTCTTTAAGACCATCCTCTTTATAAACACGCAAAAACCCGTCAAATTTAAGCTGTCCGCCTCCGGCTTTAAATCTGTAATCACCGGCATCGATATTAACCGAGAGCATTGAATAGATAGCATTGGTCATCTGACTTGCCACAAATCTTTTCCATATAAGATTATATAGCTTATATTCATCAGGACTCAAATATTTTGATACCGACGAAGGATGCCTTAAAGGAAGCGTAGGCCTTATAGCTTCATGCGCTTCCTGGGCACGTTTTTTCGCTTTATATTCAGGAGGAACAGCCGGACAATATTCGTTTCCATATTTAGACGTTATATATCTCCTTACTTCTTTCTGTGATTCATCCGATATGCGCACAGAATCTGTTCGCATATAGGTTATCAAACCAACGCCGCCTCCCTCACCAATCTCCACACCTTCATACAGACTTTGTGCTACTCTCATTGTTTTGCTAACAGAGAAATTGATCTTATTAAAAGCATCCTGCTGCAAAAATGATGTAGTATACGGAGACCTGGGATAACTTTTTTTATCTTTATAACTTACATCCTTAACGATAAAATCCTGCTGCTCTAATTCCGCAAGGATTTCGTCTGAGGTCTTTTTTTCCGTTACCTCAATTTTAACCTCTTTGTATTTTACAAGCTTAGCAGTAAAACTTTCTGCGTCTTTCGGATCTTTTACTGCTTCATCAAATTTTTTCAAAACAGCTTCAATGCTCCAAAATTCCTCCGGCTTAAAATTCCTTATCTCATTTTCCCTGTCAACTATCAGCTTAAGCGCAACAGACTGAACCCTGCCGGCACTCAAGCCTCTTGTTATCTTTTTCCATAATAACGGACTGAGAGAGTAACCCATTATCCTGTCAAGCACTCTCCTTGCCTGCTGTGCATTCACTTTATTCTCATCAATTCCGCATGGGTTTTCAAAGGCTTCTTTAACGGCTTTTTCTGTGATCTCCTCAAAACTTACTCTAAAAATATTTTCCGAATCTTTAACGAACTCATTTTTAAGATGCCAGCAAATAGCTTCACCCTCTCTATCAGGGTCTGCGGCAAGAAATACTGCCTTCGACGCTTTTGCTTCTTTTTTAAGCGCATTTAAATTTTTCTTCCGGCCCTTTATAACACGATATTCGGGTTTAAAATCGTTTTCAAAATCAATCCCCATTTTGCTTGCAGGAAGATCTATAAGGTGTCCCATGCTCGCCATAACCTTATAACCCCTTCCAAGAATTTTGTTTATAGTTTTTGCTTTTGCCGGTGACTCAACGATAACTAAACTTCTTGTTTTTTTTGAGGGTTTCTTTTTTGTTTTCTTTTTAGTTTTCTTTACAATTTTCTTTACGCTTTTCTCTTCATCAACTGACATAGTCTTCCTTTTATTTTTGATATTTAGATCCCGTCAAGGTTAAAGCATAATTTTTACCAGCCGACACCTTAACAAGACCCCTTATTTCCATTTTTAGCAAAATCTCAGACAAACTATTATTAAGTATACCTGAAGTCTCGCAAATTTGATCAACATGCATAGTTTTTTCTTCTTTTAATATATCAACTATTCGCCCTTCATCAAGGTTTTTAATTTTTGGTGAAGATATTTTACCATCCAAATCTTTCCCCTGATTCCCGTTTTTTCTATTTATTTCTTTTTCATGTACCCCAGATAATGAAACATTAAGTTCCTCTAATATATCCTGCGCACACGTTACTAGCTTAGCACCACTTTGTATAAGAAAATGTGTACCACTGCTTGAAGGCGAATCAGCACGTCCCGGAACAGCCATAACTTCTTTTCCTTGCTGGAGAGCGTACTTTACAGTGATCATAGCTCCGCTTTTTCTGGCGGCTTCAACCACTACAACGGCTTTTACCATTCCACTGATAATTCTATTACGTCTGGGAAAATTCCCCTTCAAGGGCCGGACATTAGAACTATGTTCTGTAATAACAGTACCATTTTTTGAAATCGCTTCCACTAGGTCTGATGATTCAGCCGGATAAATATGTTCAAAACCGCTTCCCATAACAGCGATCGTTCGACCTTTAACCCTTAAGGCTCCTCTGTGAGCAGACGTATCAATTCCTCTGGCCATTCCGCTTACAACTGTTACGCCTCTTTCTGCAAGGGCTGAAGCAAGTTTTTCCGCCATCTGCATTCCATACACGGAACACTTTCGTGATCCGATTATCGCAACTGCGTTTTCATCGTCTTTTTTAACTGTTCCTTTACAATAAAGTACAGCCGGAGGATCATAAATGTTTTTCAACACTTCAGGATAAGCATCCTCTAATATCGTCATAACATTAATATCGTTATTTTCGATGAACTCAATTTCCTTAAGATATTCTTCACGTTTACCGGCATTTTGTATATCTTTAATATTTTTAAACCCGATTCCAAGTATCTCTTTAAGTTTTCTTTCTCCGATAGAAGAAAGAGCTTTCAAGGAATCCGTGGATCCAATAAGATCCAAGATCTTTTTTGGTCCAAGTCCAGGCACCATACTCAAAGCAATTAATTCGCTCTGTCCTCTGATCAAACTCTATCCTCCTTTATTTCGCCATTTTCCACCATACGCAGAAAAACATCGGTTACACCTGGATCAAGTTTAATGCCTTTTTCTTTTTTCATGATCTCCAACGCTTGCGTTCTTGAGAACCCCTTACGATAAGGTCTATCAGCAGTTAACGCCTCGTATATATCCGCTACAGCCAAAACCCTCGCTTCAAGAGGTATTTCCTCTCCTTGTATACCGCTTGGGTACCCGCTTCCGTCAAAATTCTCGTGATGATTGACCATAACAGGAACAATGTCCCTTAAAAAATAAATAAGCTCTACCATCCCAGCACCGCACAATGGATGTTTTTTGATCTCCTTGAATTCTGTTTTATTAAGTTTTCCTTTTTTGAATAATATTTTGTCATCTATAGCTAGCTTTCCTATATCATGCAACAGAGCTGCTACTTTGAGAGTATCTACTTTTTTCTTTTCAAAGTTCATCTTTTTTGCCAACGCAACGGAAAAAAATCTTACTCTGTATGCATGTTCCGCAGTTCCAGGTTCTCCCGCATTATGCGCTGCAAAAAGGATCTCTATCACATCCTGATAAGCTTGGTTAAGATTTCTTTTAGAAATTGGATGAATGCGCACACATGCCTTCTTTGTATAGTAAATTGGTCTTCCGATAAATAAATACCTTATTGAAAAACCATCGTCTAACGGCAATACTGTCCATCTTATATAATTCTCCGGATCTCCAACAACGAGAGCCGGCGAATCAAACTGAGCCAACGCCTTGCATCTTTTAATGTCAGAAAAAGTTTTATTAACGTCTTTTTTAAAAGTTCTGGGGATGATCTTACCTACCCAGTTATTTCCTATAATATCCTTTTTCGGAAAACAAAAAAAATACAGATATTCATCGTTTGCAAAAACAATATCTCCCTGTTTATCCATAACCATAGTCGGACCATCGATCTTTTGTAATAATTTCTCGCAAAAAATTTTAAACACTTCTTCCGCCTCTTTTTTTGTTCTTACAATCAGATCAGTTTTTTTCTTCATTAAAGATCTCTCTTATCGCGTCAGCAACTGATTTAGCGTCAAGTTCATCTGTATTTATATGAAAATCAGCTCTTTCGTAATATTCCCGTCTAGAATCTAACAGTTCTTTTATACGCATCTCCGGATCCGAAACATTCAAAAGCGGTCTCGCTTCCGAATGTTTCGTTCTTTTATGAACAACCCCGGGACTAGCCCATAAACAAATAACGATCCCGTTTTTCTTGAGCATTATCACATTCTCAGGATCAATTACAATTCCTCCGCCAGTATCAATAACCTGACCATTCTTATTGCTTATTTCTTTCACAATACTCTTCTCCAAATCCCTAAAATACGGCTCCCCTTTGTCAGAAAAAATGGACTTAATATCGGTTTTTTCTTTTCCAGCAATTAACGCGTCAATACTAACATATTCTAACTCGAGATCAGAAGCGATCAGTTTTGCTGCTGCCGTTTTCCCTGTCCCCATAAAACCCACAAGTACAATATTTTTCATAACCCAACCTGTTCACTATGTAGGGGCACGGCACGCCGTGCCCCTACGAATACATTCACATAGCCTTCAGCTGCTTCAAATATCCTTTATAATTACGTGAAATTTCAGTGATCGAATCGCCGCCGAATTTATCAAGAAAAGCTGACGCCAACTCAAGAGCAATAACAGCTTCTCCCACTACGCCGCAGGCTGCAACCGCTGAAACATCCGCTCTTTCCGTTACAGCAACAGTCGGTTTTTTTGTAGAGATATTAACTGATCTTAAAGGGGTCATAAGCGTCGCAATAGGCTTCATATACCCTTTTACAATAACTTGAGCTCCATTTGTTATCCCACCCTCAAGCCCTCCGGAATTATTTGATAATCTTCTAAACTCTTTAATTTTCGCCTTATATATTATTTCATCATGTACTTTCGAGCCCCATTTTTCGGAACACTCCGTTCCCGCTCCAACAGAAACAGCCTTCACAGCCGGTATAGACATAACTGCTCTTGCCAACGCACCATCAAGTCTTTTATCCCACTGTGAATAGCTTCCCAAACCTGGAGGGACGTCTTTAGCAATAACTTCAAAGATCCCGCCTAAAGTATCACCTTTTTTTCTGACCTTATCGATCTCTTTACACATTTTTTCAGATGCTTTTTTGTCAGCACAATGTACCTTGGATCTTTTAGAGAAATTTAGAATATCATTAAAAGTAAGACCCTCAGTTTTTGCCTCAATACTACCGATCCTGATAATATGGCTTAAAATTTTTATATCGAAAGCATTAAGTATCATTTTAGCAACACTGCCTGCTGCTACCCGCATAGCTGTCTCTCTTGCACTTGCCCTTTCTAGCACCTCTCTGGCATTATTAAGACCATACTTCTGCATTCCAGCTAGATCTGCATGACCGGGACGAGGTTTTTTAACATCAGCAAGTTTATCGATCTTAAAATCCTTATTGTAAATAACCATACTTACAGGACTTCCTATGGTCTTGCCCTTTCGCAGACCGCTGATAATTTCAACTTTATCTTTCTCAATAGACATACGCTTACCACGGCCGTACCCTTCCATACGCCTTTTAAGTTCCAAATTTATTAATTTTTCGTCCATCTTCAATCCGGCGGGTACTCCATCTAAAATGGTTACAATCCCTTTTCCATGAGACTCGCCTGCAGTCATATACCGTAACATAATATTCTCCTTCAATGAGACCGCAACTTATAAAACAAAGTAAACATAAGTTGCATGGTCGAATTAAATCCACCGTAACCAAGTAATACAAAATAATTTGGCGAAAGCGAATAACTTTTCCCTTTTACAAACTAAAATACCCGACAAAAATATAATTAATGATATTTCCACCGTATATTAAACTTATTATCGCCGCAATAGACAGATATGGCCCATACGGAATAATGTCTTTTCCAAATCTTATTTTAGTAATTATACCAATGATCGAACCAAAAAACGGAGCAAGAAAAAATGTCAAAATAACTAGTTTCCATCCTAAAAAAGCTCCCATCATAGCCATAAGCTTAATGTCACCACCGCCCAATGCTTCCTTTTTAAAAAGAAACTCACCTAACATGCCAAGAAGAAACATACTCATTCCACCTACAATAACACCTAAAACCGAATTGAGCAATGCTCCTGTATACCCGGGAGATCCGTCAAGCCGGAAAAATGTAAACAATAACACACCTACTACAATACCCGGCAGACTAAACACATCCGGTATCATCTGATACTTGATGTCTATAAAAGAAACAACGATCAAAATACATGCAAAAAAATAGTAAACGAAAAAAGTTGCGCTCATAGAAAATTGTGAAAAAAGAAATACTCCGATCAAAGCACACATCAATTCGACTAAAAAATATTTAAAAGAAATCGTCTTTTTACACGACCGGCATTTGCCTCGCAATACTGCATAACTCAAAAGCGGGATATTATCGAACCAACCAATATTTTTTCCACACTGCGGACAAAAAGATCTCGGCCATACAATAGATTTACCTAACGGGATTCTATAAATACACACATTTAAAAAACTGCCGATAATACCACCAAAAATAAAAACTAAAAAATATTCCACTAGCTCCTTCCCAAATACTTTAATACCGCTTCCTTCATTACATCTTTTACCCGTTCCCAGGGATTACCCGTCCATATTTCAAAAGAAAGCGCCCCCTGATTAACAAGCATGTTCAATCCATTAGAAGCCTTTATGTTTTTGGCTTTCGCACCACGGACTAATTCAGTTTCTCTGGCATACACAAGATCGTAAACAAGCATCCCTTCCTGAAGCACATCCAGAGGTATGGGAGAAGAGTCTCCGTCCTTTGTACCTAGTGGAGTAGCGTTTACTATCAAATTACAATTTTTTATCTCTTCGAAAATATCGCTTTTTAATTCAATTGTCTTTAGAGAAACACTTGCCGTATTTGCATCATACTGCTGATCAAAATCTTTCTTCAAAGAATCTAGACGATCTTTAGATATATCATAAACTGTTATTTTATCTATTACCCCTTCAAACTTGTTCCCTGCTAAAAATAAAGCAATCGCTCTTCCTGCCCCACCGGCTCCGCAAATAAAAACTTTTTTTATTTTTAAGGTTGCTTCCTGCCCAAATTCCATCTTTATAGCATATAAAAATCCTAACAAATCCGTATTGTACCCATAAACATTATCGCTATTAATTTTCACTGTATTTAATGACCCTGTTACTTTGACAAGTTCGTCAACTTCAGCACTATTTTTTTCAAGCCATTCTTTCATTCTCATCTTATATGGCACGGTAACATTAAGCCCGCAAACCATGCCTGGCAGAATTGTATTGCCAATAAAATCATCAAACTCACTGTCATCAATGTCAAACAGTTGATACACCGCCTCTATTCCGAATTTCTTAAAAGCCGCATTGTGCATTACAGGTGACAATGAATAACTGATGTTTTTTCCTAAAAGCCCGTATATTTTATTTTTTTCTGCCATTTTATCCTTAAAAAAATCCACAGGACATAACTAATCGTTTAAAATTAACTACGCCCTATGGATTTTTGACCATGAACTTTGCAATTATTATCTCCCTGTTTTTTTCGTTTTCTTTACCTTCTTTATTTTTCTTCTTCTTAAAATAAGTCGGTTAAGCGCATTCATATACGCTAACACACTGGCTTCAATTACATCGGTGCTTGAACCTCTTCCGGAAGCAATATCGCCGTCAAATGATGCTTTCACAGTTGATTCTCCAAGAGCATCTTTCCCTCCGGTCACAGCACTCACCTTATAGTCTAGAAGTTTACCCTTAAGGCCTACTGCTTTATCTATTGTTTTAAAACAGGCATCAACCGGACCGCCTCCGGTAGCTGTAGCTTTTAATGTTTTTCTAGAATGTTTTATTTCAACGCTTGCAACCGGTTTAATCTTATTTCCGCTGGTAACCTGAAAGTCTATCAACTTGAACTCTTCCGGTATCATTGAAAGTTCATCTTCAACTATAGTAGCCAGATCTTCATCATATATTTTTGACTTTTTATCCGCAAGGATCTTAAACCTCACAAAAGCTTTGTCAAGTTCTTCCCCTGAAATAGAATAGCCCAATTCCTTAAGCCTTGCTGAGAATGCATGCCTTCCGGAAAGTTTTCCAAGCACAAGACGGCTCCCCTTAAATCCTACGTCTTGAGGGCGAATGATCTCATAAGTTACTCTTTTCTTCATTATACCGTCCTGATGTATCCCTGCTTCATGGCTGAACGCATTTTCTCCTATAATAGCTTTATTAGGCTGAACTACTATCCCAGTCAGTTTACTGACAAGTTTACTTGTCCTATAAAGCTGTTTAGTTTTTATATCCGTATCCATGTTCTTGAAAATATCTTTACGCATTTTCATTCCCATAACTATCTCTTCTAAAGAAGCATTCCCCGCTCTTTCTCCCAGACCATTTATTGTACATTCTATCTGTCTGGCTCCGTTCAAAACAGCAGCCAAAGAATTACTTACAGCTAAACCTAGATCATTATGACAATGCACGCTTAATACGGCTTTGTTTATATTAGGCACTGTTTCCATTAAATATTTTATTATGTTCCCGAATTCTTCGGGCACAGAATATCCTACTGTATCTGGAATATTAACCGTCTTGGCTCCCGCCTTTATTACAGACTCTACCACACGGGCAAGAAAATCAAGTTCTGTTCGCGATGCGTCTTCCGGAGAAAACTCAACATCTCCGAATTTACTTCTCGCATATTTAACTGCATCCACCGAAATTTTCAGAATCTCATCTTTTGCTTTTCTTAGTTTGTATTTTCTGTGTATTTTGGATGTTGCCAGAAAAACGTGAACCCTGGATCTCTTAGATCTTTTTAGCGCCTCATATGCGGCATCAATATCTCCTTTAGTTGCTCTGGCAAGACCGCAAATGGTAGCCCTTTTAAGAGTTTTGGACACAGTTTTTACTGCCTCCAGATCTCCAGGACTGGTCCTGGGAAACCCCGCTTCGATAATATCCACACCCATATTTTCTAATTGCATGGCAATTTTCAATTTTTCATTAACGTTAAGAGTAGCCCCTGGAGTTTGCTCTCCATCTCTCAAAGTTGTATCAAAAATTATTATTTTATCTTTCTTCATTTTATCTCCTAGTATCCACTATATCCACTGCAACCGATCACCGATAACTGATGACCGATAACCATCTATTCCATCCACGGCATCATTCCGCGAAGTTTTTTGCCAACTATTTCTATCTTATGCTGTTTTTCTTCCTCAGTTATCTTATTGTAATTAGGTCTTCCTTCTTTATTTTCTTTGATCCATTCATCCGCAAAACTACCTGACTGTATTTCCGATAGGATCTTTTTCATTTCCTGCCTAGTTCCTTCGTTCACAATTCTCTTACCCCTTGTAATATCTCCATATTCAGCAGTGTCAGAAACCCTTGATCTCATTCCTGATACACCGTACTTATAGATAAGATCAGTTATAAGTTTAAGCTCATGCAAACATTCGAAGTAAGCGATCTCGGGCTGATATCCTGCCTCAACAAGTGTATCAAAACCGGCTTTTACCAGTTCAGACGCACCGCCACATAAAACTGCTTGTTCTCCGAACAGATCTGTTTCAGTTTCTTCTTTAAAAGTTGTTTCAATTACACCGGCTCTTGTACCACCAATACCCTTTGCATAAGCAAGAGCTTTGTCACGAGCCTGTCCGCTGGCATCCCGAAAAACAGCAATAAGACATGGTACACCTTTTCCCTGCTCATACATTTCTCTTACTAACGCTCCAGGACCTTTTGGCGCAATCATGAACACGTCAACATTTGCCGGTGGCACGATCTGTTTAAAATGGATATTAAACCCGTGTGAAAAACATAGCGCATTTCCCTCTTTGAGATTTTTCTCTATAGCTTGTGTATAAACAGCTGCCTGCACATGATCCTGTGTCAAGATCTGAATGATATCCGCTTCTCTGGCAGCGTCATCTGCAGAAAAAACTTCAAAACCATCTTTTTTTGCCTGTTCATAATTAGGCGTACCCTCAAGCTCACTAACAATAATAGTAATGCCACTGTCTTTCAAATTCAAAGCCTGACCACGACCTTGTATACCATAACCGATTATAGCGATCTTTAAATTTTTGATCAGATCCAAATTTGCGTCATTATCATAATACATCTTTGCCATTTTTTTCTCCTTTTGATTTAAAATGAGACCTTAACTTATGGAACACAGTAACATAAGTTATCCGGTCGAATTTATCCCTCCAGTGTATCGCTTCCAAGGATTAAAATGAAACCTTAACTTCTGACATAAGTTATTTGATCGAATCTATTCCATCTAGCTTATCCACCGCAGGGAATTATTTACTAAACTTACTTATCCCGACTGTATCGCTATCTTGCCTGTTCTTATTATCTCCAATATCCCGTATGGCCGTAATAATTCTACGAGAGCTTTTATCTTATGTTCATCCCCGGTTTCCTCAACAGTTACTGTTTTTTTCCCAATATCAACAATTTCCGCACCGGTTGAATCTACGATCTGGACTATTTTTTCTCTTATTTCTATTTTTTCGGCTTTAACTTTGATAAGAATAAGCTCTCTATCTACACATTTACTAGCCGTCAGATCATGTACACTTATAACATCAATCAGCTTATTCAACTGTTTTTTTATTTGCTCGAAAATCTTTTCATCCGCGTCAACGACAATAGTCATCCTGGAAACATTAGAACTCTCCGTTTCACCAACTGCAAGAGAATCTATATTGTATCCACGCGCACTAAACAAACCTGACACTCTTGCCAGAACGCCAAACTTGTTTTCGACTAACGCCGCAACAATAAATTTTGCCATAAATAACTCCCTTAATTTAGTAACCAACTACGATAACCCATGCAACATCTGGTTTATAGGTTTACCTGCCGGAACCATCGGAAAAACATTTTCTTCTCTTTCAATAATAAAGTCCATTATAACCGGACCTGTTTCTTTAATCGCGGCTTTGATAGCCTTAGACACGTCAGCTTTCTTTCTTATTCTGATACCTTTAGCGCCATAACTCTCAGCAAGTTTAACAAAATCCGGACATTTGCATTTCATATCGTCAGCTAAAACTGTCCAGGCATACCGTTTGTCATAAAAAAGTTCCTGCCATTGGCGAACCATGCCAAGATAACCGTTATTCAAAATAACTATTTTTACCGGAAGCTTCTCAGTAACAGCAGTTGCAAGTTCTTGAATATTCATCTGAATACTACCGTCACCAGCAATATCAAAAACCAATGCATCCGGTTTCCCTATCTGAGCTCCAATAGCTGCAGGAAATCCGTATCCCATTGTACCTAACCCACCGCTAGATATCCATGTTCTCGGTTTTGTGTAAGTAAAATGCTGCGCTGCCCACATTTGATTCTGTCCAACTTCTGTGCATATTATGGGATCTAATTCTTTTGTTAGTGCACAGATCTGTTCCACAACGTACTGCGGTCTTAGCTTATTATCATCTTTATACGTAAGCGGCAGCTCTTTTTTCCAGTTCTTAATGGTTTTATGCCATTCAGGAAATTTTCCTTTTTTCACAGCTTTGTTCAATTCTTTAAGAATTAACTTTGCATCACCAATAATCGGAATATCTACCTGAATGTTTTTGCTAACACTTGCCGGATCTATATCAATATGCACGACAACCGCACTCGGAGCAAAATCATCCAATCTTCCGGTAACTCTATCATCAAACCTTGACCCGATCGCAATGATCAGATCAGATGATTGAACGGCATGATTTGCATATGCTGTACCATGCATACCAAGCATTCCCAAACTTAAACTATCGTCTTCAGGAAAAGACCCCAAACCCATCAAAGTTGTAGTAACCGGTATATTCGATTTTCTGGCAAAAACAGTAAGTTCCTTGCTAGCCTCAGACAATATTACTCCGCCTCCGGCATAGATTATAGGCTTTTTTGCTTTCTCAATAGCCTTAAGTGCTCTTTTTATCTGCCCAACATGACCTTTATACGTCGGCTTATATCCTTTTATATCAACAGATTTAGGATACTCATATTCAGTCTCATGTAACTGCACGTCTACTGGAAGATCAATAAGAACCGGACCTGGTCTTCCCGAACGTGCAATATGAAAAGCCTCTTTAATAACTTTGGCAAGTTCTTTAACATCCTTAACCAGATAATTATGTTTCGTAATAGGTCGCGTAATACCTACCATGTCCGCTTCCTGAAATGCATCATTACCGATAAGCGTAGATTTAACCTGTCCCGTTATTGCAACAATCGGAATAGAATCCATGTTTGCAGTAGCAATTCCGGTAACAAGATTCGTTGCCCCTGGACCGGATGTAGCAATACATACTCCAACTTCTCCGGTAACCCTAGCATAACCGTCAGCAGCATGTATCGCTCCCTGCTCATGCCTTGTTAAATGAAATTCGGGTGATTTATAATTGAAAAGCTTATCAGATAATGGTATAACTGACCCCCCTGGATATCCAAAAATATGCTTAACGCCTTCTTCCTGTAAACATCTAATTAATATTTCTGCCCCATTAATTTTTGACATATCGTATAGTCCCCCCTGCGCCTATATTAATATTAATTCTCTATTACATACCCTAATAACCCGTAAAAAACGGATGTTTAGTAGTATAACACATCGCAATTCTTTGTCAAGAATGTAGGCACTTCGCATTACGTAGGGGCATCCCTTGTGGATGCCCAAATAACCCTGTTAATATTATGCAGATGTCGGGCAGGCACAAGGCCTGCCCCTACTTATATACCCTAGGCACCCTATCGGTTACTGTAGCAAGAATTTCATATGGAATAGTACCTGACAGTTTGGCTATCTTTTCAATAGGTATTTCCTGATCTTCCTGCCTGCCGACAAGAACCACTTCATCGCCAACTTGAACATCCTCTACTTCTCCTACATCCAGCAATGTCTGGTCCATTGTCACAACTCCTACAACCTTAACCTGCTGACCATTCACTAATGCTTCCGCCTTATTGGAAAGTATTCGGCCATATCCATCTGCGTACCCTATGGGTATAGTAGCTATTTTAGTAGGTTTTTGAGTAATATATGTTCTCCCATAACTAATAGAACGTCCGGCTGGAACATTTTTCAAATACACTATTTTAGTCTTAAGGCTCATAACCGGATTGAGTCTGAATGCTTCGTGAAAATCTCCCTTGGGATAAACTCCGTATACCATTATCCCGGTCCTGACTAAACTCAAATGAGTATCTTTCCAATCAATTATAGCTATACTATTAGCAGCATGTTTGATTTTGATTTCTATTTTTTCCTCTTCAAGTGTTTCTAATACCCTGGTAAAAGACTCTATCTGTAGCTTTGTAAACATTTCATCTCTTCCGGCAGCAGAAAAGTGAGTATAAACTCCCTCCAAATCTAGATATTCAGACATATGCGTTTTTTTTATAAACTCTACAGCATCCTCATGCCAAACACCTATTCTACCCATTCCCGTATCGATCTTAACATGCACCTTCGCCGGAACATTATATGCTATAGAAATTTTTTCTAATATCGCCAACAAATAATCATTGCAAAGCGTGAGTGTAATATCATTTTTAACTGCTACTTCAGCTTCTTGTTCCAAAACAGATCCTAGAACCAGCACAGGAGTATCAATTCCGGCATTTCTAAGTTTCAAAGCCTCATCTACTGTCGCTACTCCGAAATAATCCACATCCTCTTCCATAAGAGCTTTGCTCACAGGAATAATGCCATGCCCGTATGCATTTGCTTTCACAACCGCCATTATCCCAACTTCTTTTTTAACAAAATTGCGTAATAGCGATAAATTACTCTTTAATGCCTTTAGATCTATCTCCGCCCATGTCGGCCTGTATATTTTGCTCATGTTTACCCTTCTAGTGTCAGAGTATCAAAGTGTCAAAGTAACTTTCTTGACACTTTGACACTAGCGAACGAAGTGAGCAATGACACTATGACACTTCATTTTTATGCGGTTTCGTAACATTACATTCTTTCGGATGCAAATATAACGGATCAAGCGTTTCAGCATCTATAACTGCTCCCGGAAATCGTTTAAACCCTAGAATGCCCGTATCGTAAGCTCTAGGCTGCCAGTTTAATTTTTCTGAATATTTCACATACTCACAAGCATCTAGTTCATTTTTATATTTTAATACCGCATCGCCTGCTAAAAATATTTCGTCTTTTAAACTATTCAAGAACTCATCCGCTGTGATCAACAAATAGTCTGTTTTACGTTTATACTCTACTCCTGACCATTCATAAACACAGGTATACACCTTATCTTTTCTGGCATCAAGAAAAGGTGCAATTAGTTTTTTATGCGTAGGAAAGGTTAAAACAATAGCATCCATTGAGGGCACTCCTATTACCTTACATTTCAAGCTAACTTCAAGCCCCTTTACTGTAGCAACACCTATCCTCAAGCCGGTAAAAGAACCCGGGCCTAGGCCCACACATAACAATTCAATCTCGTTTATTTTCCATCCCACTTTATCTAATAAATCTGATATTGAAGAGATAAGTATTTCACTGTGCCTGATCCCCACATCATCATGTACGGCATATTTAACATTGTTATTTTCCAAACATGCTATACTTAAATATTCTGTTGAAGTTTCAATTGCAAGTATTTTCATTCTATCCCCTTGTAGCTCTATTTAAACCAGAGTCAAAGTATCATCGCTCACTTTGTTCGCTAGTGTCAAAGAGTCATTACTCTAGCATCTACTCTATGCTCTTTTCGTCCATCGTCATCTATGAAAAAGCATGTCAAGAATAAACACTTCTCCCATCTGCAAAAAGACACATTTTGCATGCTTCCTCCCCCTGGTACGAGTTAAAACAAACGAACTAAGCAAC
>Ga0307991_1001273_pt1 | contig 17755 bp, 15 predicted proteins | sample EllFjometagen131_FD_203146 | JGI IMG/M metagenome (GOLD analysis project Ga0307991, IMG submission 203146) | Marine microbial communities from Ellis Fjord, Antarctic Ocean - #131 | ecosystem: Environmental > Aquatic > Marine > Unclassified | place: Southern Ocean | collected 2014-10-08 | reverse complement strand
ATTCATCTCGTTCCAATGTTGCCGATAATATCGTATTTGTAGGATATGATGAAATTTATAGAGATAATATTAATTTGAATATTTATCCTAATCCCAACAAAGGGAACTTTATGATTGACATCAGAACTATCCAAAATGATAAAGTAAATATTAAGGTTTTAAACATTCTTGGTGTAACTGTTTATAAGGAAAATAATATTTACATAGATGGACAATACCAAACTTACGTAAACCAAAATACTTTTAATAACGGAATCTATTTTGTTATAGTTCAAAGTGAATCTGGAAGTATGATTAAGAAAGTTATTGTTCAGAAATAATATTTTAAAAATATTATTTAAGCTTATAATTTTTTTAGAAACATCTCTTAATTATAGAATCAATTAGAATTTTGTATTTATCATTAAATCATTTTTCACTTATTGCATTATGAAAAGTGAAAAGTGATATATTTGCAAAAAATTTTTAATGAATAGAAATAATAATTATTTTTATTCAAAATTTATTAATTTAATATATAAAATAGGAGAAAAAATGAATATCAAAAAAAGGGTTTATACTTTTGGAAATAAAAAAGCTGAAGGTAGAACCGACATGAAAAACCTTCTCGGTGGTAAGGGTGCTAATCTTGCTGAAATGAATTTAGTGGGTATTCCTGTGCCTCCAGGCTTTACAATTACAACAGAAGTTTGTACAGAATATAATCAAAAAGGAAAAAAAGAAGTTATAAAACTTTTAAAAGATGAAGTTAATATAGGAATAGAATATATAGAAAATGTTATTGGAACTAAATTTGGCGACAAAGAAAACCCCTGTCTTGTTTCTGTTCGTTCGGGAGCAAGAGTTTCTATGCCCGGAATGATGGATACGGTTTTAAATCTTGGATTAAACGATGAGGTTGTTGAAGGAATTGCTAAAAAAACTAATAATGAAAGATTAGCATGGGATTCCTACCGTAGATTTGTTCAAATGTATGGAGACGTTGTGCTTGGAATGAAACCTGCATCAAAAGAAGATATTGACCCTTTTGAAGAAATTATGGAAAGTGTCAAAGAAAAAAAAGGGATAAAAGAAGATACAGAATTTTCTGTTGACGATTTAAAGGATTTAGTAATTAAATTTAAAAAAGCTGTTAAAGATGTAACAGGTCATGATTTTCCTGTTGACCCATGGGAGCAACTTTGGGGAGCAATTATAGCTGTTTTTGATAGCTGGGAAACAGAGAGAGCTATTTATTATAGAAAAATTAATGGAATCCCCGGTGATTGGGGAACTGCTGTAAATGTTCAGGCAATGGTATTTGGAAATATGGGTGAAGATTCTGCTACTGGTGTTGCTTTTACCAGAGATGCCGGAACAGGTGAAGAACTTTTCAATGGTGAATATTTAATTAATGCTCAGGGAGAAGATGTTGTTGCAGGAACACGAACTCCTCAACAAATTACTAAAGAGGGGTCTATCAGATGGGCAAAATTGGCAATTGTTTCGGAAAGTGAAAGAAGTGAAAAATATCCTTCTCTTGAAGAAACTATGCCTGAAGTTTATAAAGAACTTTTTGAAACTCAGAAAAAACTGGAATTGCATTACAAAGATATGCAAGACCTTGAGTTTACTATCCAAAACAAAAAATTGTGGCTTCTACAAACCAGAAATGGTAAACGAACTGGTGCCGCTATGGTTAAAATTGCAATGGATATGTTAGACGAGAATTTAATAGATGAAAAAACTTCTCTTCTGAGAGTTGAACCAAATAGGTTAGATGAATTGTTACATCCTGTGTTTGATGAAGAAGCAATGGAAAATGCAAATGTTATTGCAAAAGGATTGCCTGCTTCGCCCGGAGCAGCTACCGGACAAATTGTGTTTTTTGCTGATGATGCTGAAAAATGGTCATTAGATAAAAAGGAAGTTGTTTTGGTTCGTATAGAAACTTCTCCCGAAGACCTAAAAGGAATGCACGTTGCTAATGGAATTTTAACAGCTCGTGGTGGAATGACTTCTCATGCAGCAGTTGTTGCAAGAGGAATGGGAAAATGTTGTGTGTCCGGTGCAGGAAGTGTGAAAATTAATTATAAAACTCCTACTCTAACTGCCGATGGCAAAGTTTTCAAAGAAGGCGACTGGATTTCACTGAACGGTTCTACCGGCGAAGTTTATGAAGGGAAAATTGATACTATTGACCCAAAACTTAGCGGTAATTTTGATAAACTAATGAAACTTACTGATAAGTATGCAAAAATGCTTGTTAGAACAAATGCTGATACTCCTCATGATTCTCAAGTTGCCAGAAACTTTGGTGCCCAAGGTATTGGTCTGTGTCGTACAGAGCATATGTTTTTCGAAGGTGACAGAATTAAAGCAATGCGTGAAATGATACTTGCTGATGATGAAACTGGAAGAAGAAAAGCATTAGAAAAACTTTTACCTATCCAACGTCAGGATTTTGAAGGTATTTTTGAAGCTATGCACGATTTGCCTGTTACTGTTAGATTGCTTGATCCACCTTTACATGAATTTGTTCCTCATGAAGAAGAAAATCAAAAAGATATGGCTGATGAAATGGGTGTGTCTGTTGAAGAAATTAAAAGAAAAGTTGAGAACCTTGCTGAGTTTAATCCAATGTTAGGACACAGAGGTTGTCGTTTAGGAAATACATATCCCGAAATCACTGAAATGCAAGCCAGAGCAATCATCGAAGCTGCACTAAATTTAAAAGAAAAAGGAATAAAAGCTGTTCCTGAAATAATGATTCCTTTGACTGGTTCGGAAAAAGAATATAGAATGCAGGAAGATATTGTAAGAAGAATTGCAAATACTGTTTTCACTGAAAGAAATGATAAAATAGAATACTTAGTTGGAACAATGATTGAAATTCCAAGAGCTACATTAGTTGCAGACAAAATTGCCGAAACTGCTGAATTTTTCTCATTTGGAACAAACGACCTTACTCAGATGACTTTTGGATATTCAAGAGATGATGCAGGTACATTTTTGCCTATTTATATTGAAAAAGGTATTTTAAAAAATGACCCTTTTGAAGTTCTTGACCAAACCGGCGTTGGACAATTAGTGAAAATTGGAATTGAACGTGGAAGAAGCACAAATCCTAAACTAAAAGTTGGAATTTGTGGCGAGCATGGTGGTGAACCAAGTTCAGTGGAATTTTTCTACTCTGCAGGAATGAACTATGTAAGTTGTTCTCCTTTCAGAGTTCCTATTGCAAGATTGGCAGCAGCTCATGCAGCGATTAAGGAAGATTAATAATTAGTGGCTCTTAGAAAACATCAATAACTTCGTTACGCTCATATTTAAAATCAGTCATTTATAAAAGTAAACTCCTGATTTTAAATCCTTCGCAAGCCTCGTTATTGACGCTTTTTTAAAAGCCACTTAAAAAAACTTAGTTTTCTTAGAGGTACTAATTAATAAAATACCCCTTATTTGAAACTTATCCGATGAATAATATTTGTAGAGACAATTCATGAATTGTCTCTACATTAAATGATTTATTTGTTAATTATAAATTCATTTCTGGTTATTCTGAACTATCTGTTGTAGGATAATAATTAACAATCTCATTTATATTCTTTTAAACTGTATAAAAAAGATATTTTTAACCAAAAAGAAAATAGAATTAAAATATTAAATTATAGTAATATAGTAATTTTATTTATTATTTTTGCATATTAATAATTAAAAAAAATAAAAAATTATGGCACAACAAGAAGAAGTAAATTTAAAAAAAGTAGTACCAATTGTGGCTATTGTGATTGTAATCATAATACTTATAGTTTTTGGTAACAAAATGACGGTAAATATTAAAGCAGGACATGCTGGAGTAATATTTAGAATGTTTAGTGGTGGGGTAGATGTTGATAATACTTATGGTGAAGGATTTCATCTAATTGCTCCCTGGAATAAAATGAGTGTTTATTCATTATTAAAACAAGAAAAAGCCGAGGAAATGAGAGTTTTATCTTCAAATGGATTAGAAATCTCAGTTGATGTTTCTTGTTGGTATTTGCCAAACGTAACTAAACTTGGACTGTTACATCAAAAGCTTGGAATTGATTATGACGGAACTGTTATAATACCAAGTTTACGTTCAGCAGCAAGAAGTGTTATTGGAAGATATACACCTGAAGAAATTTATTCAACTAAACGGGATGCAATTCAAGATGAAATCTTTGTTGAAACTGGAGCAATACTTGACAGCAACTTTATTTATTTAGATAAAGTATTAATTCGTTCTATCATTTTGCCACCAACAATAAAATCAGCAATTGAAAGTAAACTTAAACAAGAACAATTATCTCTTGAATATGAATTTAAATTAGCAAAAGCAAAAAAAGAAGCAGAACGCCAAAAAATTGAAGCTGAAGGAAAAGCTACTGCAAATAGAATTATTAGCCAAAGTTTGACTGATAAAATATTACAGGAAAAAGGTATTGATGCAACTTTGGAGCTTTCAAGTTCACCAAATTCGAAAGTTATTGTTATTGGTAGTGGAAAAAATGGACTTCCTTTGATACTGGGAGGTGATAAATAATATTTACTTCTGATAATTAAAATTATATAACAAAGTGATTTATGTTTACAGATAAATTTAATGTCTGTGAGAATGTTTTTTGATTTTAAAGAATTTCCTTTTTAAAGAAAACAATAAATCATTTTGTTTTTAAATTTGCAAAAAAATATATATGAAAATTACTGTAGTTGGAACAGGGTACGTTGGTTTGGTAACAGGTGCATGTTTTGCAGAAGTTGGAATTGATGTAACTTGTGTAGATATCGATAAAACAAAAATCGATAATTTAAACAAAGGAATAATTCCAATTTGGGAGCCGGGATTAGAAAAAATGGTTAACCGTAATGTTGAAAAAGGCAGACTGCATTTTATCACAAATTTAGCAGAAACTATTGATGATTGTGAAGTTATTTTTAGTGCTGTTGGAACCCCTCCCGATGAAGACGGAAGTGCAGACCTGAAATATGTTCTTGATGTTGCTCGTGAAGTTGGAAAAAACATGAAGGACTATATTTTGATAGTTACAAAAAGTACTGTTCCTGTCGGAACTGCTGAAAAAGTTAAGAAAGCTATACAGGATGAATTAGATAAACGTGGAGTTGATATAGATTTTGATGTTTCTTCAAATCCGGAGTTTCTGAAAGAAGGTGATGCTTTGAATGATTTTTTAAAACCCGACAGAATTGTGGTTGGTGTTGAATCGGAGAAAGCTGAAAATATTTTCAAGAAGCTTTATAAGCCTTTTACCATGAATGGTCATCCAATAATATTTATGAATATTCCTTCGGCTGAGATGACAAAATATACAGCTAATGCAATGCTCGCAACTAAGATTAGCTTTATAAATGATATTGCAAACCTTTGCGAAATTCTTGGTGCAAATGTTAATATGGTAAGAAAAGGCATTGGCTCAGATAGAAGAATTGGACCTTATTTTATTTATCCCGGAACAGGATATGGTGGTTCATGTTTCCCAAAAGACGTAAAAGCTCTTATTAAAACTGCAGATGAAAACAATTATTCCTTAAGAATTTTAAAATCTGTTGAAGATGTTAATGAAGACCAAAAATCAAGATTATTTGAAAAAGCATTAAAATATTTTGATGGAGATTTAAAAGGCAAAAAAATTACAATTTGGGGATTGTCGTTTAAACCACAAACAGATGATATGCGTGAAGCTCCTGCTTTGGTTCTTATTGATAAACTTATTGAAGCCGGAGCTATTGTTAAAGCCTACGACCCTGTTGCAATTAACGAAAGTAAAAGAAAAATTGGTGATAAAATTCAATATTCAAAAGACCAATATGAAGCAGTTATAGATGCTGATTGTTTGATGCTGGTTACGGAATGGCCTGAATTCAAATTTCCAAACTTTAAGGTGATGAAAAAGTTGATGTCAAAATATGTTATTTTTGATGGAAGAAATGTTTATGACGGTAAAGAAATAAAAACATTGGGCTTTGAGTATTTTGATATTGGAAATTTTCCTGTTTAATTAAGAATATAAAACATTAATAAATGAGAAAAAGGATATTAGTTACAGGCGGTGCCGGTTTTCTTGGCTCTCATCTTTGCGAACGTCTTCTAAACGATGGAAACGAAGTTATTTGTCTTGATAATTATTTTACAGGACAAAAGAAAAATGTAATTCATTTAATTGAAAATCCATTTTTTGAAATCATTCGCCACGATGTTACAATGCCTTTTTTTATTGAAGTTGATGAAATTTATAATATGGCTTGCCCAGCTTCGCCAATTCATTACCAGTTTAATGCCATCAAAACCATTAAAACTTCTGTGATGGGGGCAATTAATATGCTCGGCTTAGCAAAAAGAATTAAAGCTAAAATATTACAAGCATCAACAAGTGAAGTTTATGGAGACCCCGATGTTCACCCTCAAAAAGAAACTTATTGGGGAAATGTTAATCCAATTGGAATCAGAGCTTGTTATGATGAAGGCAAAAGATGTGCTGAATCGCTTTTTGTAAATTATCACAGACAAAATGATGTGCTAATAAAAATTGCCAGAATTTTCAATACTTACGGTCCTAGAATGCATCCCGATGATGGTAGAGTTGTTTCTAACTTTATTATTCAAGCATTGAAAAATCAGGATATTCCAATTTTCGGTGATGGAAAACAAACGCGAAGTTTTTGTTATGTTGACGATTTGGTTGACGGATTGATTAAATTAATGAATACCGGAAATGATTTTATAGGACCTGTTAATATTGGCAGTCCCAATGAATTTACAATTCTTGAATTAGCTGAAATTGTTATAAAACTTACCGGCTCAAAATCTAAACTTATTTATCAGGATTTACCGGAAGATGACCCCATGCAACGTCAACCGGATATTTCTAAAGCAAAAGAAATATTAGATTGGCAACCTACAATTAATTTGGAACAAGGTCTTTTGAAAACAATTAATTATTTTAAGGGAATAATATAAATGACAAAAATTCTTATTACAGGTAGTAAAGGACAGCTTGGAAGTGAAATTTTGGAGTTAGCACCAAATTATCATGATTACAGTTTTTATTTTACCGATGTTGAACAGCTTGACATTACAAAAAAAAATAAAGTTGATGAATTTGTCTCAAGAAACAATATAAACATTATTATAAATTGTGCAGCTTACACCGCCGTTGATAATGCTGAAACAGACAAAAAAAATGCAAAATTACTGAATGTTACGGCAGTAAAATATCTTGCTCAAATTTCTGCTAAATACGATATTTTGCTTGTTCATATTTCTACTGATTACGTTTTTAACGGAATGGCTCACACACCATATAAAGAAACAAGCCCGGTGTTTACAAATTCTGTTTATGGAAAAACAAAACTTGATGGCGAAAATGAATTAATGGAATTTGCTACTAAAGCAGTAATTATTAGAACATCATGGCTTTATTCTTCTTATGGAAAGAATTTCTTAAAAACCATGATTAAATACGGAAAAGAAAAAGACCAATTAAATGTAGTTTCTGACCAGATAGGAACACCAACTTATGCAGCAGACCTTGCTAAAACTATTCTCGACATTTTGCCAAAAATTGCTGATATTGAAGAAACAGAAATATATCATTATTCAAATGAAGGTGTTGCAAGCTGGTATGATTTTGCAATAGAAATTATGAATATTGCTAAAATAAAATGCAAAATAAATCCTATTGAAACAAAAGATTATCCTTTGCCATCACCACGTCCACAATATGGCATTCTTAATAAATCAAAAATTAAAAAAGAACTTGCTATAGAAATTCCATATTGGAAAGATAGTTTGAAAAAATGTATTGAGAAAATTCTATTATAAAAAAACATATTTTTTGATTATTATATTTTTGCTTAATTTCAATTGGGCAAACCCAAAAAGAAAAAAAACTTTCATAATGAATACAACAATTGACAAAACAATACTTGAAAGAGTCAAAGTTTGGCTTGATGGAAACTATGATTCTGAAACAAAAAAAGAAATTGAAGAACTTATTCAGAATAATCCAAGCGGACTTATTGATTCCTTCTATCGGGACCTTGAATTCGGTACAGGTGGATTGCGTGGAATAATGGGAGCAGGAACTAACAGAATGAATAAATATACTGTTGGAATGGCTACTCAGGGTCTTGCAAATTATCTTAAAAAAATGTTTGCAGATGAAAAACAAATCAAGATTGCCATAGCTTATGATTGTCGGAATAATAGCAAATATTTTGCTAAAATTTCTGCTGAGGTTCTTTCGGCAAACGGAATTAAAGTTTATTTGTTTGATGCTCTACGACCTACTCCTGAGCTTTCGTTTGCGATTAGATATTTAAAATGTCATAGCGGAATTGTTATAACAGCTTCTCATAATCCTAAAGAATATAATGGCTACAAAGTTTATTGGGATGATGGTGCACAACTGATAAATCCTCACGATATAAATGTTATTAGTGAAGCAAAAAATATTAAAAACATTAATGATGTTAAATTCAATGGTAATGACAAATTGATTGAAATTATCGGAGAAGAAATTGATACGGAATATCTTAAAGCTGTTAAAGCTGTGTCCTTGTCGGAAGATATTATTAAAAAACATAAAGACATAAAAATTGTTTACACACCGATTCACGGAACAGGTGTTGAATTAGTGCCACGAAGTTTAAGAAATTTCGGTTTTGAAAATATTATAAACATTCCCGAACAAGATATTGTTGATGGAAATTTTCCTACAGTAAAATCACCAAACCCTGAAGAACCTGCTGCTCTCGAACTTGCTATTAAAAAAGCTAAAAGTGTTGACGCAAGTCTTGTTATGGCTACTGACCCCGATGCTGACAGAGTTGGTATTGCTGTGAAAAATATTAATGATGATTTTGTTTTATTAAATGGAAATCAAACTGCCGCACTTATTATTTATTATTTACTAAGAAGATGGAAAGAAAAAGGCAAACTGAAAGGCAAAGAATATGTTATTAAAACTGTTGTTACAACAGAGCTTTTAACAGATATTGCTAATGGTTTTGGAGTTGAATATTTTGATGCTTTGACAGGATTCAAATTTATCGCTGATGTTATCAGAAAAAATGAAGGCAAAAAAACTTTTATCGGCGGTGGTGAAGAAAGCTACGGATATTTAATTGGCGACTTTGTCAGGGATAAAGATGCTGTTACAGCCTGTAGTTTGATTGCTGAAATTGCAGCTTGGTCAGCGGAACAAGGCAAAACTATTTATGAAATTTTGATAGACATTTATATTGAATTTGGTTTTTATAAAGAACAGTTGTTGTCAGTTGTGAGAAAAGGAAAATCAGGTGCCGAAAAAATCCAAAAAATGATGGATGACTACCGCAACAAACCTTTGAAATCAATCAATAATTCTGATGTAATTTGTATTAAAGATTTCCTTACTCAAAAAGAAAGAAATTTCAAAGAAGGATATGAGAAAACTATAAATCTGCCTGTATCAAATGTGCTTCAGTTTTTTCTTAAAGATGGTAGCAAAATCTCTGTTCGTCCATCGGGAACCGAACCAAAAATTAAATATTATTTTAGTGTAAAAAGTAAGTTGAAAAACAAAAATTCATTTGAAGATATGAATATCGCTCTTGACAAAAAAATTGCAGATATTATTTCTTCTATGAATCTTTCATAATCCGAATTATTAATGCTAATCAAGGGTAAAAAATATTTTTGCCACAAAGACACTAAAATACAAATTTTCACTAAGTTGCAATTTGTATTTTTATATTTTCTTTGTGATTTTTTTTGAGTCTTTGAGTCTTATCACATAGTGAGCCGTATGGTGTGGCTATAAAAGAATAAGTTAGAAAATTCAGCCCTTGATTCGCATTAATAAGATTTTCTTTATTTTAGCAAAAAAATCAAAAAGATTATAGCTACACAAAATAAAATATTGAATTTTAAATATCTTTTCACGGTAATAATTTGCCCTCTTGCCTGTATTGTATTTGTCATTTTTTTTGATGTAGAACCGGGGAAACCTGAAATTACTTACACTTTAGCAATAGCTTTTCTTATGGCTATTTGGTGGATTACTGAAGCTGTTCCTTTGGCTATTACTTCTTTGCTGCCTGTTGTTCTGTTTCCGCTTTTTGGGGTAATGGATGGAAAAGCAGTTTCTTCAACATATTTCAATCATGTGATATTCCTTTTTATTGGTGGTTTTATTGTTGCTCTTGCAATGCAAAGGTGGAATTTGCATAAACGTATTGCTCTGAAAATATTAATGATTACTGGAGTTAGCCCGGGAAGAATTCTTATGGGTTTTATGCTTGCTACTGCTTTTCTCTCGATGTGGATTTCAAATACTGCCACAGTTATGATGATGATTCCAATTCTTATTTCAATCATAAAAAAACTGGAAGAAACAGTTGGCAAAAAAGAAGTTTCAAAATATTCAATAGGATTGCTGCTCGGAGTGGCGTATAGTGCATCAATAGGCGGAATTGCTACATTAGTAGGAACTCCACCAAATTTGTCTTTTATTCGAATATTTCAAATAATGTTTCCTGCAGCTCCTGAAATTTCTTTTACTCAGTGGTTTATTTTTGCCTTGCCTGTGAGCATTTGTTTTTTTGTAATTGTATGGCTTTTCTTATATCTGAAATTCGGGACAAAGAAAAAAAATTGGTCAAACATTAGTGTGCTAACATTAAGAAAACAATATAATGAGTTGGGACCAATGTCCTTTGAAGAAAAAGTAATTCTTGTAGATTTTGTTTTGCTTGCCTTGCTGTGGTTGTCAAGGTCGAATATTCAAATAGGGAATTTTACTATTCCCGGATGGTCGTCATTATTTCATAGTCCCAAATTTATAAATGATGGAACCATCGCAATAGCTTTATCAGTTATTTTGTTTTTGATACCTGCAAAAAACGAAAGCGGAAAAAGAATAATGGACTGGGCAACAACTTCAAAAATTCCATGGAATATTGTTCTGCTTTTTGGTGGGGGATTTGCTCTTGCCAGTGGTTTTAAAGAGTCAGGATTGTCGATGTGGTTTGGCGAAGAACTTAGCTGGATAGTAAATTTGCATCCAATTTTAATTATTGCTGTTGTAGCTTTTTTTGTAACTTTTCTAACTGAACTTACATCAAACACTGCTACTACAGAAATGTTATTGCCAATATTGGCAGGGCTTTCTGTTGCTACAGAAATCAATCCATTATTGCTGATGCTGCCGGCAACTTTTTCAGCTTCAATGGCATTTATGCTTCCGGTGGCAACACCACCAAATGCAATAATTTTTGGAACAAACAGGTTGAAAATTATTGATATGGCAAGAACAGGAATAGCACTAAATTTGATAGGAGTAGCTATTGTAACCTTAGCAACTTATTTTATCGGGCAGTACATTTTTAATATTGATATAAACGTCTTTCCTGATTGGGCAGCTACACAATAATAAAACTAATTTTTATATCTCAACCATTTTCCAAGGTCTTTGTAAGAAGGTTTTTTTCCATACATCAAAATACCTATACGATAGATTTTCGCTGCGAACAAAGTGGCTCCGAGAAATCCAAGAATTAACAATGAAATTGAAAGCAAAATTTCCCAATAAGGAACTCCGAAAGGAATTCTAATCATCATCGCAATAGGGGAGGTTAGCGGAATTATTGACAACCAAAATGCAATTGGACCTTGTGGATTGCCTGCAATAAATTGGGCTAATACTATTGATAAAATTAATGGAACAGTGATAGGGAGCATAAATTGTTGAGTGTCGGATTCATTATCAACAGCAGAGCCAATTGCAGCAAAAAATGCAGCATAAAGCAGATAACCGAATAAAAAATAAAAAATAAAAGAACCAATCATTACAGTGAAGTTGATAGATGAAATTGCTTCAAAAATTTCCCCAACATTGTTGCTTTGTGTTTCGTTGATTTGGTTCGGGGTGATAGTTTCGGGGATAAGAGAATTGTCGTTTTGTTCTAACATTTTACTAGTAGAATATTTTGAAATATCACTAGAATAAGCTACTTGAAAAATTCCAACAATTGCTCCTGTGAACACTACCCATAATAAAAATTGAGTTAATCCAACTAAAGCAATACCTACAATTTTTCCCATCATCAATTGAAAAGGTTTTACTGAGGAGATTATTACTTCTATTATTCTGCTCGTTTTTTCTTCTATTACTCCTCGCATTACTTGTGTTCCGAACATGAAAATAAAGAAGTATATTAAAATTCCGCCAAAGATTCCGAAGCCGGTGCTAACTAATGGATTACTCTTTTTCTCTATGCCTCCTTCCGAAATTTTTATTGTATCAACAGTAACATGCGCTTTTGTGCTTTCCAATAGTTTTGAATCTATTCCTGCCTGGAGAAGTTTCATTGCTTCAACTTCTTTTTTAAATTGCTCCTGAATATAGGATTTTACTAAAATACTCGGTTCTTTGTCAGAATATAGTTTGCTGTAAGTAGGAATCAATGCCGAAGGTTTTGGAATATAGAAAATTGCATCAAAATTGCTTTTCTCAAAATTATCTTTAACAGAATTTATGTCGTTGGTTAGATAAATGAATTTTATGGTTTCCGAATCGTTTAATCTGTTAACAAAAAGATAGGACTCGTCAATGACTGCAATTCTTTTTTCCTGATCAGTTTTGGTGGCAATCCAGATAGGAACAATCATTACTGAAGCCATCAGAAGCGGTCCAATAATAGTCATAATAATAAAAGACTTTTTTTTGACTCTGGTCAGATATTCTCTTTTTATGATTAGTGAAATTTTGTTCATATTTTGATTTTAATTGATGTTAAGCTATAGTTTGTCAATATGTTATTTTATTTTTTATTTAAAGTCATTCAATAGTCATTAGATGGTCATTCGTTTGTCATTCAATGGTTCTTTAAATTACGATAAATGACGCGTAAATCGCAAATGACAATAAATGACGTTTGATGGATAATTAACAATATTTATTTTTTGTTTCTCCAATTGATGATTTTTAAAATATTAAATACATTCTCCAACAGCTCTGATAAATATTTCGTTCATATTTGGTATGATTTCATTTAAGTATGTTACCGAACAAAAAGGAATTACTTCTTTTAGAAGTTCATTTGGATTTGAAGTATGTGGAATTTTGATTTTATATTTTGTCAGCTCATCATCCCTGATTTGAGAAAGAATATTAAAAGCGGGATTAATTTTGCCTTTTAACTCATTTTCTATTCCTGAAATTCCCAGTTCAAAAATATTGGATTTGTATTCATTTTTTATGCTTTTAACATTTCCGTCAAGGATTTTTTTCGATTTATTTATTAAGGCAATATGGTCGCAAATTTCTTCCACCGAAGCCATGTTGTGTGTTGAGAAAATTACTGTTGCTCCATTATCTCTTAATTTCAATATTTCTTCTTTAAGCAATTCTGTATTGATAGGGTCAAAGCCGCTGAAAGGTTCATCGAAGATTAATAATTTTGGCTCATGAATAATTGTTACGATAAACTGAACTTTTTGCTGCATTCCTTTCGAGAGTTCTTCAACTTTTCTGTTCCACCAACGGAGCAAATCAAATTTTTCGAACCAGTATTTTAGTTTTTCTGTAGCTTCTTTTTTGTCAACACCTTTCAGTCGGGAGAGATACAAAGCCTGTTCTCCAACTTTCATTTTTTTATACAATCCCCTTTCCTCTGGAAGGTAGCCGATTGTTTCGGTGTCTTTAGCTTTAATTTTTTTGCCTGCAAAAATAATCTCTCCTTTGTCGCAAGCATTAATCAAATTGATAATTCTTATCAGTGTAGTTTTTCCTGCACCGTTTGGTCCAAGCAATCCAAAAATGCTTTGCTCGGGAACCGAAATGCTTACATCATCCAAAGCTTTGTGATTTGAATATTGCTTGGTAATATTGTTGACTTCTAATAAATTCATTTGTTGTCGATTCAATTTTAAGGCACAAAGATAAAGATAAAATCAATTATTTTTAATTATAAATTGTTATATGGCGGAGAAGTTTATTCGTGAAAATAATTACAAAGTTTAAGATAGATTGTATAAAGCATTAGAATACTTTTATTTTTTAATTTCCATAATTAAATTATTTATATCATTAATAATTATTTCCTTATCAACCATAAACAATTCTTTATAATTTGGTAAATGACAATTACCAATACTAACACCGCTGCCACAAAAACATTTTTCATGACTTTTAAATTTCACATTTTGAAGTCTTAGATTTAACAATTTCAAAACAATTGTCATATTTTTAATGTCTAAGATGTCACTATATGCTTGAAAAATTCCAAATATTCCATGCGAGTATTCTTTTGTTCTATAAACCCTTTTAATTTCATAATATGAGTTATTTTGAAAATATGGAATTACTATTAAGTCAACAAAATCTGTTAAAGTTTTAATCATCTTTTTTAAGAGTATTTGCTCTCTTGCTCGAGTAGTAAAACAACAGTTCCCTTTATCAGTATAAATATGTCGATCTGCTAATCTATGTATTCTCTCATTAGTTTCCCATACGTATGGAAACCTAATTGGGAATGGGTTTATGTCAATTTCAACTTGATAATCATCATTTTCTTCAATTATTATAGTTCCTGAAAGCAATCCATTGACTTTATTAAAAGTTAATCCAGATTGCATTTCAAGAACTTTATTTACTTGTGTAAAGAACCTACTCTCCATAGGGTTTAGGTCTAATTGTAGATGATGATATTCCTTTTCCAAGCCTTTTAGATTTAGATTCTTCATCCTCATCTTTGCCTAAAGGAAATCGACCTCCAAATTGATTACGTAAATATTCACTTGTCTTTTTGAAGTTTTTTTCTTCATCGGCTTTCTTACAATCTTCTGTTAAGCTTCTCAAAGCATTTAGAAAATTATTCTTCCTTGTATCAGAGAAGTCATCAAAAACATCTTCAATAGGTGTTGTTGGACGAATACATTCAAATATAACATTGAGAGAGTTATATATTTTCTCAATAGTTTTTCTATAAGCTTTATCATCATTTTCGTCATGCACATAATTATTTACTATTAAGATTGTTAAAGAAAAACCACTAGGTAGTTTTAAATTTGTATTCTTAATTTCTCTATAATTCTTCCATGCTTTAATATCTCGAACCAATCTTTTAATTTGCAGGTTATCTTTTGACTTTTCTTTAAACCAATCAGAAAAAGCTTTTGGGTCACTATCAATCCAACCTTTACTTTTATGAGCAAGCTCAGGAATATCACCATTCTTATAATAAATAGGTAAATCAATATGATGTCCATCTGAAAATATCACACGAACACACGTGGTTTTGCGAATAGGTGGTGTATTTGTATGATTTTCTACAGCATGATAAACCCAATTATGCCATGTGTCAATAACTATTCTATTATCCTCATCATCTTTCTCAATAAAGTAAACTCCATCATCAAGATCATACTTATAAAGTTTTTCTCCATCATTATCTTCTTCTGGAATTGGATTAATTATAGTATTCATTTCAAAAGAACCTTGACCATAAAATTTTGGTTGAAGTTCATCGGGTTTATTGTCTTTAAACCACTTTCTGATTTTTTTTCGTATTTCTTTTCTACTACCTTTCAAACTTTCTTTCTTGCTTGGTGATAGTCTTATTTTACTATTAAAATCTGTAAATTCTTTATGTAATGTTGCCATATTAATAATCGTTTTTTAATTTGTTTGTAATAAATTTAACTTCCATTTCACCTCTTGTTTGGTATGGTTCTCTATTAGTATAATAAATACCTTTTAAAAACTGACCTTCTGAGTTTTTTATAAATTTTAGAATATTAGTTCCATGGTGGGGAGAAAATTTCCCAAGTATTCCATCATTTTGATAATTAAACACTAGAGAAAAAGTATTATCATCATTCTTCACTACCGTTTCAATTAGACTTTTTGAAGGTGTTTTTTCTTCACCATTTTCTTTCTGGAAATAACAATTTAATTTTACTTTCGAGCCAGTTTGATAAATTTCAATTGTACACTTTTTCGAACTTTCAATTTTCGTTATCGGGTGTTGATATTTAATCCATCCTTCGTATCTGCCTGATAAATTAGGGATTATAAATAGATATTTAAATGGTTTTTTACACCATAATTTTTTATCTATAAAGGCTATTAATAGTATTATTACTGTACTAGTTGCTGAATATTGATAATAACTAACATTTGTAATATTTGTAATAATATCAATTAAAAAGGTCAAAGAAAAACCAACTAAAGTTCCAAGTATAACTATAAAACCAATAATTGCATTGGGTTTATAGTATTTAAAGTAATTATTCTTCATATGCTATCCGTTTTTAGTTTTATTGTACTTTGGGTTTTTACCACCATGATTTTTGCGATAAATGGCAAGCTGTTTTGTTTCTTCTTTACTTGCTCCATTTTCAGTCTTTACACGACCTAATTTTTGAATAGAAGTAAAATTTTTACCATCTGCTTCATGTTCTTTTGCTCTTTTTTCAAGGTCACTAGTTGTCCCTTTGTAAACAACCTTACTTCCTTGTTTTAAATTATAATTATAAGTTTTTCTTATCATTTTAAATAATTTTAATTAAGTAAATAGACAATCAGATTTTCTGATTGTGACTTTTTTGAAAAAATTTTAAAAAAATTGAAAAAAAAATTTGCTATTAAGAAAATATAGCTATTTTTGTTTAACCAAAAGGAATACAATAAAGGTGATGAGCCTTTAGTTTTGCGAATGAGAGCAATGTTATTCCGTAAATTTATTAAATCAGTCGTTTCGTCACAAACGACTGATTTTTTTATTTTCATCATCAAATATTTAATTTAACATAATTTAATTGTTAATTTTTTTCTATAAATAATTATATTGTTTATAACAATGGCAAAAATATAAGAAAAATTTTTGAATTTCAACTCATTTTTATTAACAATTCTGTTAATCTATTAACTATTTTTCTAACTATTTAACATGCAGGATAATAGATAAGTATTTAAAGTATTTACAGGTGTAATAGACAAAATTCAGGCTGTTTTTTTTACACTTTTTTATTTCGGAATATTTTATCACTATCTTTGTTTTATCAAGTTAAACGGAAGTAGGCTCTGCTAGAGAGCAACCTAATAGGGATAAGCTTGATGGCTGACAAAAAAGTCAAAAGAAAGGAGTTCAAAACATGACTCCTTTAACTTTTTTAGAAGCCTTTATGCCTTTAAAAACTCATCAATATATTTCACTTTTCTTAAGAATTGTTATGCTACAATAAAAGCATTTTTTTCATTCATAACCTTTGATTTACTTCAAAGCTAATAAAGATAATAGATACAGCGCTTTTTAGCCTGAATTTTGTCCATTAAGCCTATTTACAATATTTATAGAATTTTTATTGCTAATTATCAGTGTGTTGGAATTTTAGGCTTAACAGACTAAATTAATAAGTGTAAATATTTGGATATTAATCGTTAGGATAGCAAAATTGTGGATTTGTATCTTGTCTATGTGCAAAGCAAGTGATAAATTTCAAACAATATTTCGGTACTCTGCACCTTGATTTCTTCTGTTATTATTTTTTCTATAAATATTACGCCTCTTTGATGCTAAATTTTTAAGCACCTTAGGTGCGATATGTTTATAGTAAAATTTGGTATAATAGACAAAAAGGAGGCTATTTTAGAGTAGTTATGTTCAAGTGGACAAAAAGGAGGCTGTTTTTTTTAGCTATTTCTGCCAAAGTTTTTTCTAATAATTATCTTTACAAAATCATGTT
>Ga0307991_1001272_pt1 | contig 17765 bp, 20 predicted proteins | sample EllFjometagen131_FD_203146 | JGI IMG/M metagenome (GOLD analysis project Ga0307991, IMG submission 203146) | Marine microbial communities from Ellis Fjord, Antarctic Ocean - #131 | ecosystem: Environmental > Aquatic > Marine > Unclassified | place: Southern Ocean | collected 2014-10-08 | reverse complement strand
CATTCTTTTTTAATAATTGCAAAAGTTGGCGAGAAGCTTTTTTAACCAAATCTATTCTTTTTGGGTTTATTTTATATTGATTTTTTCTACCCTTAACTGGAATCGTTGCTGTAATTGTTCCATTACCAGGAAGAGCAAAACCCAAAACCTCACCTAGACAATTCATAGAATTTGCTGTAAACATTCCTGAACAGCTTCCGAAGCTCGGACACGCACAAGACGTAAGACTTCTTAGAGATTTTTCACTCATTTTCCCTGCACTATGTTTTCCAACACCTTCAAAAATCGAAACTAAATCCGTGCAACGGCTTCCGGCAAGCATTGGGCCCCCACTAACATAAATAGAAGGAATATTAACTCTGGCCATTGCGTTATACATCGCAGGAACAATCTTGTCACAATTGCCGATACCAATCCAAGCATCACAAGGATGTGCTCCAATAATTGTTTCAATCTGATCCGTAATCAATTCACGAGAAGCTAGGGAATATTTCATTCCAAAATGCCCCATTGCAATCCCATCACAAATAGCTCCACCAATATTGGCATACCAAACATTAACTCCTTGGCTTTCCAATTCTTTTTTAACAATTGCACCTAATTGATCTAAATGTGCATGGCCAGGAATTTGGTTTGTATACGAATTAATAATTGTGACAAACGGACGCTTTAAATCTTTAATAGATTTTAAAACACCTTCTGCCATCATCAAAGACACGCTTGGGAGCATATGTGGCCCAGAACGAAATACACCGCTTCCATTCTTTCGAACATTTTCAATACCTTGATTAACTGCTCTTTTAGACATAGCATTCTCCTTATAATGTAAAAATTATAAACTTAGTTTAACTTAACCTTGATTTTGATATAGACAGGATTAGATCTATTTTTGAAAAGCAAAAAAACCTTCTACAAAGCTTTCCTTCGAGTCATCATCTCGTACACAATTAAAGAAAAACCTAAAAATGTAAAATTATAAATAAAATCCTCAACTGGAATCGATAAAATGCGCGCTCCCCATATTGAAGCCGAATTATAAGAAACAACTGGGATGCCAGTTAGGATTCCATTAAAAACTAAGAAAGGCGCATAGCAAATCAATATATACGCAAAGAAATTCTTTTTAAAAACAATACCTTTAAAAAAATTAACAGAAAGAAAGAAAAATCCCGCTAAAAGAATTAAACTCATCGCCGTATAGCTTTGATCTTGAAACCGTAAAGCCAAAGCCATTAAAAATACAATGAAAATATAAATAATATTTTTATTATATTCAACATCGTCATTCTTTTTTGAAAAATAACATATAACCTCGTAAATAAAAATACAACTAAAAGGAACGACTACAAAAAATAAAACCTCTTCAATCGGAAGATTAACAATTTTAAAAGATCCGACATATGCTGAATTAAAAGACCAGTCTTTTACCCATGTTGCAATCATGTCCCAGGCAACATAAAACGATCCAACCAAAAAAATAGAGCTGAACACATTAGGCCATTTCTTAAAATAAGAAATTCTGCGCTCAAATGATAACAATAATGGAATACTTACGATGCTAATAATAATCCAAAAATAAAGACTCATAGTTCTCCTTATGTTATTTAATATTTTATGTTTAAACTGCTAGACAATCAAGAGCAATTTTTTATTTGGAAACTTTGTTTTTTCAGATACAATAAAATAATGAATAAACTACAGAAATCTTTAATTGCTAAAGGCTTTAAAGAATCTAGAAAAATTACTAAAAATAATGCTCACACTTTTTATTTGTGTTCTTTGTTTTTATCAAAACCGAAGCGCCTTGCAGCCTACAGTATTTATACTTTATGCCGCTTAGCCGATAGCTCCGTTGATTCTTCAAAATCACAAAGAAAAGATCTCGAAAAAATTAAAAAAAATATTACTCAATGCTATCAATCTACGTCTCTGAATGATCCCATCTTATGCGCGTTTCAAGAAACTGTTTATCAATATGATATTCCTAAAAAATACTTTGATGAATTGCTTGATGGAATGGGTATGGATTTAAAACAAAATTCTTACGATAGCTTTGATATGCTCTACACCTATTGCTATAAAGTCGCAAGCATCGTTGGTCTTGTCATGTTAAAAATCTTTGGATACACAAACCCTCTGGCTGAACTCCATGCCGTTGAACTTGGCATCGCGATGCAACTCACAAACATTTTGCGCGATGTCAAAGAAGATTCTGATCTTGGCCGCATCTATATTCCAAAATCTGACCTTATTCAGCATCAAGTCTCAGAACTTAATATTAAATCTTGCACACTTGATTCAAACTTTAAAAATTTAATGATTGATCAAATTAAACTTGCACGCCTATACTATTCAAAGGCAAGTCGAGGCATTCACTTTATAGAAAATTCTCGATGTCGCTTTGTTACATTTTTAATGATGAATTTATACGCTGACATACTTAATGAAATTGAAAACAACGATTACGATGTTTTTTCTAAAAAAATCTACGTACCTTTTATAAAGAAAATTAAAAAAATTAGTATTTTAATTATTAAATTCTTTAAAAACGATTTTCTTATTTTTCCCCCACAATAAGATCAGAAACAATTTTTGAGCTTGCTATAACAACAGGCAATCCTCCGCCAGGCTGAGTACTGGCTCCAACATAAAAAATATTCTTATTTCTTTGATCAACATTAGAAGGCCTAAAGAATGCACTTTGAAATAAATTATGCGCAAGTCCAAAAGTTGCTCCATTCTTTATGTTATATTGACTGATAAAATCTTTTGGGCAAAATTTATGCTCAATTTCAATCATCTCTTCAATATTTTGCCCTGTAACTTCATTAATCTTTCGATAAACAAGATCTTTAATTCTTTTCTCATGCTGATCGATGTCATCATCTTTATTTTTAAGATTTGGAACCGGAACCAAAATATAAGCAATTTCTTTGCCCTTTGGAGCAAGGCTCTGATCAGTCACTGTCGGAACATGAAGATAAAAAGATAAATCATCTGAAATCACTTCAGAACTAAAAATATCATTTAGGTTTTTACGTAAATCCGAAGCAAAAAATAAATTATGATGATCCAAATTCTTAAGCTTATCATTTAACCCCAAATATAATAAGAATGTCGAACAAGAATACCGATAATCCGGGATTTTTCGTCTTAAAATATCTGTTTGCGCATACGCGTAATCTGCATTAATAATAACCTTATCAAACATCTGAGACTGCCCTTTAACTTGAACGCAAATCTGGCTACTTTTTGGATACACAGACCGAACTTCATGATCATAGTGAAATTTAACTCCGTTTTTTAAAGCAATCTTTTCTAATGCTTTTGGAATCTCGTACATCCCTCCGATTGGATGAGCAATTTTCTGAACATGATCTGCATAAGAAATAATGCTATAAAAAGCTGGCGCCTCAAATGGTGAAACTCCCATAAACATCGCCTCAAATGTAAAGGCATAGCAAAGCTTTTCACTTTTAAAGAATTTCTTAGCCAAATTCCAATACGAAGAAAACGGTTCTAATTTAATGAGCAGGTTCCAATATTCTGGGTTTAAAAGTGACGCTTTCGTAAAATGTTTAAACAAAAGGGGCCGAACTGAATGATAAAAATCTTCTGTTTTCTTGATAAATTCATCGAACCCAACAGATCCACCCTCTTCGAAACGCTCGATCTCTTGTTTTGTTTTTTCCATGTCTTTAGAAACAGTGAAAACATCCCCATCAGGATAAAAAATCTTATAATTTGTTTCAAGAACCTTTAAGTTTAAATAATCTTCCATTTTCTCAGAGCAGTCATCAAAAACTTCTTTAAAAAAGTCTGGCATCAAAACAAAAGATGGTCCCATGTCAAATTTAAAACCTTGATCCTCAAGCATATGATTGCGCCCACCACAACAGGAAAGCTTTTCAAAAACATCAACACTAAATCCTTTAGAAGATAGCCGAGCTGCGGCTGAAAGTCCGCCAACACCAGCACCAATAATTGCGATTCTTTGATCTCTATTCATAACATCTCCTATTTTTCTTGTGTCAAACAAATAAATTTACATCTACGCATTTTAATATCTAAGGCAAGTTCATTCTTAGGATCAAGCACTAACGCTTTTTCAATATATTGATCATAAGAATCTCTATCCCCATTCTTAAGATAAATTTGAGCTAGCCGAACATACGGATCCGGAAAAAACGGATCACCAGCAATGGCTTTTTCTAAGAATTCCTTTGCTCTAAGTAAATCTTGTCCAAAAACTACAGGAATAAGCATGTAATAGCTTCCTAATCCAAATTTAACAACTGGATCATCAGGACTCATTTTCTCAATAATCGATAAATGTTTTAAAACACCTGCCCCGTTAATAGCTTTCGAAATTGGCCCTCCATAATGAGCAATCATCCCCTTTGCTGCAGCATAAAGCCCATGAGAGCGTAAATAATTTTTGTCATCAGCTTGCCCTCTTTTTGCCAAATTAATAACTTTTCCTGACAATCGAATAGATTTATTAAAATCCATTTGAATATACCAAATATAGGCTAAAGACAACTGCGCTGGAGCAAAACATGGATCACTCTTTATAACATTTTCAAGAATTGGAATAGCTTTAGCATAATCATGTTTTCGTCTTAAGCATTCAGCTTTTCCCCAGAGCCCTTCAATACTATCTGGCTGCATCCTTAAGAGGTCTGAGAAATAATTTAGCGCTTCATCTGTTTGATAATTATTAAGCGCAATTAGCCCTGAAACGTAAAGCAATGAAAGCTTGTCTAAATCGAAAACATCATCCCCTGATAAACTTTTTTCAGATGCTTGATCTGCTAGATTATGAAGACTGATCCAATCAAGCGAACTCGCAAAAGCCGAAGAAAAAGTTAAAAAACAAAGAATAATTAAAACTTTAAAACACGCAAAAATGTTTTGTTTTTGCTTTAAGAAAAAATCCATTTCTTAATAACTCCCTTTTTATTTTTAAAACTTGGTAATTTTATTAAATAAACAATGTGCCATAAAATCCAAGCTATAAATCCCTTAACGTCAATTCCTAGAATATTCGCAATTCCTTTTCGTCTTCCAATATTAGCAAGCTGTCCCAAAGAATCAAATGAAAATGATTTATTTTCTTTGTTCTTCATAGTCGCAATAATATTTCGAGCAACAATTTTAGCTTCACGAGTTGCATGCTGCGCAGTCGGAGGATAAACTCCATTTTCTTTTATATTTGAAATATATGCACAATCACCCAAAGCCCAAGAAGCAGACAAACCTTCAACTCTAAGACAATCATCAACAACGATGCGGCCTCTTTGCTTTTTAGCATTTAAGCCTTCAATAATGGCGCCCGTCTTATTTCCTGCTGTCCAGATTAAAGTTTCAGATTCAACAACTTCTCCAGACTCTAAACAAATCCCTTGATCTGAGAAATCAACAACACGAGATTTTAATTTTATTTCAACATTCTGTTTTTCAAAATGATTTTGAGCATAAAGCCCTGACTCTGCCTTCATTTCCGAAATAATAATATCCCCTGGATGAATCAAAATAATTCGAACTAAATAAGATAAAAATCCATAGCGTTTTCGCAACGTCTTATCAGTTAAATCATAAATCGCTCCGAGCGTCTCTACCCCAGTAAATCCTCCACCGGCAACAATAAATGTTAAAAGTTTCTTTTGAATCTTTTGATCCGACTCCTGAGAAGCTCTATCAAAACATGTTTCAATATGCGTTCTTATTTTCTGTGCATCATCAATAGACTTCATACATAAAGACTTAGTCTGAACATTTTTCATACCAAAAAAATTGGGCTCAACGCCTAGAGCAAAAACAACGTGATCATAAAATATTTCATTAGAATTTGTTTTAACCGTTTTATTTTCTAAATCAACAGATAAAACTTCACCACAAACAAAATTAATATTCTTTAGAATTTCTTTAATTGGAATAGCGACATCATCACTAGAAAGGGCTCCAGAAACAACTTCATGCAACATTGGAGTAAAAAGAAAAGAATCATTTCTTGAAACAAGTGTAACATCAACCTTGAATCCAGAATTGATTCTTTTTTGAAGTTCATAGGCGGTGTAGATACCAGAGAATCCACCGCCTAAAATTAAAATACGAGGGTTTTTATTTTCCACGATTTCTTTTAATAAATTACTTTTTTCGAGCTAAAAGTTTGTCTAAAGAAAATGTTCCAGCCCCAAGATGCAAAATAACCAAAGAACTCATTAAAACAGTTGCAGGATAAAAATAATCTGTTGGATGAACTTTGATAATTGCAACAGCCATAATCGCAATAAACCCAACAGCTGCCATTCGAGCTAAAAATCCAGCAGCAAAGAATATGCCAAAGATTAATTCAGACCAAGCCACAAAGGATGCCATTGTCGCAGAAAATCCCAACCCGCTCATCATGGTTGTAAAATTATCCATTCCTGGACCACCCATAAACCCAAACAACTTTCCAGCACCAGCTTTGATAAAAATCCATGCAATAAAGAAACGTAAAAGAACAACGCTCCAACCAGCAGCAGTTTGGTGAATTTTTTTACAAATACTACAGCACATAATGCCTCCTTATTTTATCCAAAGACCATGCTTATTACAAAATTCAAGAACTTTAACATCATCTGCATCTGTCATAAAAACAGCCTCTGGCGCTGAGCCAGGCTTTAAATATTTTCGCTGAACTTCACTGCAAGATTTAAGTTCAATAAATTCAATATAATGATCCTCTTCCATAGGATGTGGAACATCTCCAACTTTAACTTTATAGCCACCTTCAATCTTCTCAACAACCGGAACATGCTTTTCTTTTCCTTGATCAGCTGTTTTTGGTTCTGCAACCTTTAGAGGATTACCACAACAAGAAATTTCACAATTTGATTCACAGCCTCGCAAAGCTTCAACTAAGCAATCACAGTTGTCTCCATCTGAACATGTATAAATCTTAGAACAATCACAAGACATATTGCCTCCTTTATATTAGATAAATATTTTCTATTTTGAATATATTAGCACAAAGCTGTTTACCCTCAAAGGAGTATCTGGAAAGCAAAAATAACGGTTAACGATTAGTCAAAGCTCCTAAAAGGCCAGCGCCAAGAATAATCAAAGCGGGATGAATCTTTGTAAACATGAAAAGACTAAAGGCAATAATAATCAACAGAACATTTTTCCAGCTAATTAAATTCACAACACCAACCGTTTGAAATGCCACGGCTACAATCATAGCAAAAACAACAACCTGGATCGTACTAAAAGCTCCCTTGACAGAGGGAATATCTTTGTATTGATTATAAAAATACGTAGCAACAAGGACGAGAATAACAGGAGATAAAAGATTTGCAATGTTGGCAACAATTGCGCCAGGGACACCCGCAACTTTATTACCTGTATATGTAGCAAATTTTACTGAGATCGCACCTGGGAAAATCTTAACAATTCCTAAAACTTCTAGGAACTCTTCTCTAGCTAGCCAATGATAACGCTCAACAACGTCCTTTTCAATTAAAGGCAAAAATGAATACGCGCCCCCAACAGCAAACAAGCCAATCCTAAAAAAAACTAAAAAAAGATCAAATAAAACCATGCCCTATCTCCTGAATTACTTAAATCTATGCTTTTTACAATTCTGCCCAAAAATCAATATTAATCATTATTCCAGAACCTCCACCAATCATTCCCGGAGGAAGATTTGTAGTTAACTCTGGCGTTTGATAAATTGAAGGGACATTGGTTCCCATATCAAAATAATTAGAAACAATGCTGCCAATAACATCCGTTTGTTTTGTAATTGTTATTGTGTCTTCAGCGAAAAATGCACCCATCGCTGCTGTTTGAGATTCATAAAACCCAATGGTATTTGGAGTCATGATACCAAAAGAATTCGATGGAAAAGAATTGTTACCCGACGTAACAAGGTTTATGTTTACTTCCGTATCACCCTCAACAAGGACCGTTCCTGATCCACTATATGTTATTGTGGTATCTCCACCTTTTTTATTAAAATTTAAATCATTATTTCCTTCAATATAGATTTTCCCTGTAATCGACAAATTCCCATTACCATCCATACTGATACTATTTGTACCATCCGAATAATTAAACGAACTGTTCGGCTTGATATCGTTAAGTTCAGTCGTTAAAGGAAGTGCTTCGGACTTAAACTTTGCCTGTATCGTCATGCTTGGATCATTGGGGTCAGGATCAGACAGGCTCGGAAACGTAATAGAGTCTCCTAAATCATACGCATGTATTGTTTCATTATCCGAAAAAACATTACTAGCTCCTTTATTCCCTCCCCATCCATCTGTTACATAAACTCCATCAACCGTCTCCTTAACCGAATTACCAGCCACATCAGGATTACCAATACCCGCACTTCCGCTTAACGCAACAACACCGTTTTTAACCCTCAGCTCGGAATTAAGAGTCGAGACTGTTTCTCCATTAAAAATAGTTGTCGGGAGAGGCGCGATCTTTGCCTGCAAAGCTGCGTCAAGACTCGTGTAATTATTTCGAACAAATTCTGCTGTTCCTCCTAGATTAACAGCTAAATCTGTTGGACCAAGACCGTCTCCCAAAATAATAACAGACCCTGCAATATTAACATTCCCATTAATCATCGCACCTGATTGTCCTGCCCCAGCAAAAATAACATTGTCCCAAGGAGATGAGCTTGTCGCCGAAACATACGCCAAAATAGTTGCCGTTGCATCCTGAATCGTACTTGTCGAAAGAATCTGAATTTGATCAGAAGCACTTCGATTTTTTAGTTTAACTGAGTATTGCCCCCCATTTAAAGAAGTGTTTGTGTAGGGAACGTGATAATAAGTGGTCGTATCTGGACCGATGCTAAAAGATCCAATATTTCCATCATTCCAGCTTCCTGTCGCAGCATAATCTAATCTTAAATCAGATATAGCACGCTGCAATCCAGACTCAGCAATATAAAGAGCCACGGTCTCAAGCCTCTGCCTTTCTGAAATTCGCGCTTCGCTCGTTGCAGACAACATAAAAGCAGCACTCAACCCAATCAGAACAACCGTAACAAGATAAGAAATTAACAACAAGCTTCCGCGCCTATTGTTTAATTTTCCCAATATATTATTCACTTGTTTAGCGCTCATATCAATTCCTCATTTGTAATTCAAAGTTTAGCCGATACGGCTCGAAATCGTCTCTTTGCGTTGTATTTTCACCAATAAGTTCAACTTCCACAATATCCGGAGTTGCTAATTGTCGTCTAAATTGCACAGATTGAATATTATGCGCCACAATATCTGTTGTTGGGCCGTACGAATTAATCTGATGGAGCTCTGTTAAGTTGGCTCCTCCTAAAATATACTGAATCATATTCGATTGCCAAACAATAGTCCCCTGCAGTGAAAGTCCAGCGACTCTCCGGAGTCTAATCGATGGATACCAGACACCGTTAGCAGGCACATCGTTAATCGCAATCGATGCGGTCTCAAACAATTCTTTTTTCATTTGTTCCATAGCTTTGCGCAGCTCTCTCTGGAGACCAATTTGAGCCTGATTAATGCTCCAACTACTTTGAGCCGCTTGCAAAGAGATATATAATGCACCTGTTATCAGAGAAAAAATTAATACCGTAACCATTGCTTCAACTAAGGTAGCAGCTCTTCGTGTATTTATTTTTTTATTAACTCTTTTTCTTTTCATTTCTTTCTCTATTTCCTTGCATTCAGCATAACCAGATTTACAATTGAATCAATTTCACCACTTAAATCTAAATCCTCACCAATGTCCAAAATTCCATTCAGATTAATGTCTTCTCCAATAATGCGATCATGCTTATCTTCCCAACAAACAACAATTCTTATCTCCAGCAAATCTGGATCAGTTGAATCAATATAAATAGTTCCAATACCGTTTGGTGAATTTAATAAAAACGTATCACCCAGAGTTCCTCCAGAAACATAATCTGTTAAAATAAGATCGTAATCATGGCTGCGTATCTCTTCCATTTTTGATTGTGCAGCAGCAACAGCTGTTGTTTTGTTGCCAGCAAGACTTGCCGTGGCAGATGTATACACAAATAAATTAAGCATACCAACGATGACAACCGTAAGAATGCCAACAACAACAAGCACTTCAACTAATGTAAATGCATTTAATCTTCTTTTAGGGGAAAAATAAGAATCTAAAAGTCTCTTTGAGGAAAAGGACTTTTCATCTCGAAAGATATTACAACAGGCTATTTTCTTAAACCATTTAGGAGCTTCTACCTTACAACACATAGCCTACCACCTCCCTCTACTATAAGTATAAAATATTTTTGCCCGATATTCCGATATATCTTTTATTGACTATATTAAGGATTTAATCATTTTAATCAATCAACTTACCATTTTCATCAAAATATTTAGCAGCAACCATGCGTCCATTTCGATCATACGACTTAGCATAGCCCCCTTTACCCTGACTCGTTAAGCTCCATTCATACATTAAGCTTCCATCACGAAAATAAACCTTACCAACACCTATTTCTGTGTTTTTACTGTCCGGAATCCACAAAGCATCTTCAAAATCCTCTTGCTTGCTTACAATGCCATCAGAAAAATATTCTTTATTCTTAATTAGTGCACCTAAAAAATATTCTGATTCCCGCCTCATCTGTCCATCTAAATAATATTCTCGATAACTTTGATCAAGTTTATTGTCACGATAATATTCCTTACCATGCGTATTTTTTGTTTTATTGATAAATTCAACAGGCCCGTTAGGAATATCTTGCGTGCAATCATAAATCTTACGATCTACGCTTTTACATTGAGAAAAAGCTTCTCCATCCTCAAGAAACACAACATCATAATATGTGCGATTTGGATTCAAGCGCAAAGTTTTCGTAATTTCTCCAAATACTTTTCTTTTTGGTTTTTTAGTAACAGTGACCTTATTTTCTGGCTGTCTCTGTTCGACAAGCTCGGGGCCTAAATCCGCTTTGGATAAAAGCAAACTATTAATAATCCCAAACGCAAAAACGAAAGCGACGATTAAAGCTAAAATAACGACAATATCTTTTTTCTGTTTTAAAAAATTCATTATGTATCCATGTAAAATATTTATTTTATTCTATCACTTCTAAATACAAATATCTATCTGATATAAAGTTATTTTTTACATAAAAAGGGGGAGAATTTTCTTAAAAATTCCCCCCCCTACATTACCATCTCTAAAACTTTTACTGAATATCAACAACTTTAACATCAAAAACAAGATCTTTACCTGCCAAAGGATGATTAAAGTTAAAAACGATTGTTTCTTCTTTAATCTCAGAAACAACCGCTGGAACTGGCTTTCCTTCTTTGGTTTGCAAAGGAATCATCATGCCAGGCTTTAACTCAACATCTGGTGGCAAAATTGTTTTTGGAACTTCTTGAAAAAGCTCTGGATTCATTTCTCCATAAGCATCTTTAGCAGAAACACTAATTTTCTTTTGATCACCTTCTTTAAGTCCAATCATTTGACTTTCAAGTCCAGGGATGATATTGCCCTCACCTTGCACATACTTCAAAGGCTCTTTTCCTTCTGACGTATCAACCGTTTGTCCATCAACAGTCAATGTGTAATCAAATTTTACTGTTTCTCCCTTTTCAATCATTTTTGTTCTCCCTTCTACAGTTGTACTATGAGCCATCAACATTATCGATAACGACACCAAGATTGTTAAATATCTCATTTTTTCTCCTTTCAATAACCTACGATGCTACTTTAAGACTTTTTGTCTCTCAGTTAAGCATTTTTCTTTAAAACGCATTAAAAAATTTATTATCTACAAAATAAAAAACCGCAAGATGAGAAAATTCTCACCTTACGATAAAAAATATCTATTTCTTACAATGTACCGAAAGAACTTCAGGCATTATGATCAAATACAAAAGAATCGTCAATATGTTTTTAAATTTATCTAAAACCAGAAACGCCTTAAGAAAAAAAAGAAGCCCATCTCTTGTTAAGCCATCCTCCCCATTGCAAGGGATATTTCTTAACAAAAGATTCTATCGATTGGCTTAAACTTGAGATATTCTTAAACGTATTTTCTTCAGAAGAAAGTTTGTTTTCTATTTCTATTTCTTTCTCAATAAAAATATCAAATTTACCCTGATCATCCCTTGCAATAAACATAGGCACGAGACTCGACCCTATTCGCTCATTAAATAAAACAGGACCGACCGAGCGAGCTACTTTACAATTTAAAAAATCAACTTCAACGCCAGAATCTTCAGGAGCAACTTCATCAAGCAAAATAAAAAGAAGTTCGTTCCTTCGCAAACATGCCAATGTTTTCTTAATAAAATTCTTTTGAGGACTAGTTGGGATCATCTGAATGCTCCATCGAGCAGAAAACTTAAGCATAAAATTACTAAATTCTTGATCCCTCATAGAACGAATGACAACATTAACCTTATATCCTTTTTTCACAAGCCCCAAAAGCATCAAAGGAAAATTTCCAAAATGAGCTGTCACGCCAACGACACCACATCCTTTTTTCAAAGATTCCTTTAAATTTTCCTCCCCATGAAACGTTAAAGCATTTAAAAATTCTTCCGATCTACTAGCATAATAAAGCATGTCCACCATAGATTGACCGAGATTATCAAAACACGCTCGTATCATCACCTCATACTGCTCAGGTGTTTTTGATTCTCCGTACACAGCACTAAAATTCTTCTTACAAATCTTTTTTAATGTCTCAAGCCAAGGATAGGCTATCCAAAATAAAATACGTATGATCGGATCAACGCATCCGCGCGGCAAAACCGTAAACGCATACAAAAAAAACTTAAGACTCGCATTTGAAAATTGTCTTAAAAGTTCCCGTATTTTTTTTGACCAAAATTTCTTCATATTTTAGATATTTTAAATTTTTAGTTTTAATCAGAGGAATTTATTCTTTATTGAAGATCTTGTAAAATAGAAAATAAAAAGCGCCCAAAAGACAAGTTCAAAAACATAAAGAGTGACTAACACATCCTTAGCAAATACAGAAAAATCAATCTCAATACCACGATATACGCGCTGATATTGTTCTGTTAAATAATTTGTATATTTAAAAAAATACTCTGGATAATGTTTAAAATAAATCGTCACAATAGAAAAGCCTGCAAGCCAGAGACCTAACTTTCTAAAAATTTCCTTTTTAAATAAGATGCCCGTAGCAACAGCTATGCCGAAAAGGCGAATGCCCCAAGAAAAATAATATCTCACAATCTCAAACCATTCAGGCGAAGGACTCATAAAATTATACCCATACCAATATCCAGCTGTTAAATATTGATAAATACCAAGGGCTGAACCAATAAAAATTAAAATTGAGAAAACAATTAATGAAGGCATAAAGCAATCCTATTCATAAAATAATTTTAAGAACAAACATCAACCGTTGCTATCGGAGTTAGAGTACACTTGTCAAGACCCTCTTCACCAACCTTCCATCTTAAAATCCAATTCGGTTTACATCCCACTTCTGTTGTCGGATCATTGTAATCACTCCAAGCATCACAACGATAAGCAAAGCAATAACGTCCTACTCCCGGATTATATCGACATCGATATTTTATTTGTTCAGCAAGATCAATCGGTCTAAAACTTAAATAACTATCAAAATCTAATGGATAATCCCTTCCTCCCAAATTAGTTTCAAGATCTTGCGTTGACCCAACAATAGAATCTGAATTCCAGCTAGGTTTACGCGTGAACGCTCCAATATCAGGTGGATAATAATAACCATGATTTGTAAGATATTCAGCCTGTGCAGCGTTGATTTCTCCTAGCTGATAAACAGCGCAATCATAGAGATCGTTTTCGTTTGGCGCAGTGTCTGCAAAAAGTTTTTGAGAAATAAGAATACTAAGGATACCAACTAAAATAACAAGTAAAAAAAACTTTTGAAATTTCATATTTTTGCTCCTAAGAAATAAATTCTTTATAATTTTGTCTCTTTAATTATAACGTTTTTAAAACAAAACACCAGAAAAACGCATTGAAATATCAAATTGCAAAAAAAATGCCTTTTCTATTGTTTCCACTCTCTTTTAACTATAAAATAAGTATATAAATTATTTATTAAGATTCTTTAAGGAGAAACTATGAAAAAACTTTTATTCTGTTCATGCTTTATTTTATCGTTTTGTCTTATCGCAAGCGGCCTCGCTTTTGCAAGCACTCCATCACAAAGAGATGCTTTGATTGCTCAGCAACTTAATTGCACCGAGAGCAAAATGCAAGGCTCTGTCGGCTGGTCTGACGTTTGTTACAAAGACTTTGGCGCGTCACACGATTTTAGCGATTCAGGCCTTATGCTTGTTTCTGCTTCAAGCGGTGTTGATGCTGAAGCACGCATCAGAGAACTTGAATACACCTATGCCAATTCCGATCAATCCGGTGAGATTGAAACTCCTGGAATTGATTCTGATCCTTTCTTCAATAAAGAAAAAGAAATTAAAGAAGATAAAGAAACAAGTTTTCTTGATCACGAGAATCCTTTAACAAAAGTTGAAATGGGAACATCCATTTCTCATGTTCGATATCTTGAACGTGATTTAATGAAAACCCAAGGAAACATGTACGGTGTTTTTATTAATTATTCGAACAGAAACTCCGAACCTAAACCCATTAAAACATTAAAAGATTTTATTGAAAATGACGTATTAAAATTCGATGCAAAATACAGTCGTGGCAACGTTGATTATGACAGCAATGGAACAGGTAGCAAAGAAGGCGACAAAGATTACATGTTTGAAATGCGAGCTGTCATAGGGTTCGATGTTCCAACCACAGAATTTCTTTTTACTCCATATGTGGGACTTGGGCATCGCTATCTCTATAATGACGGACGAGGAACAACAAGCACAGGCCACGGAGGATATCGTCGTGAATCACGATATTATTACGCACCAATTGGAATTGATGTTAAAAGAGAGCTTTCTAAAACATGGGATCTGACACTCAACCTAGAATATGATTACTTTTTATTTGGTAGACAAAAAAGCTATCTTAGCGATGTTGTTGGTGGAGGTTATCCAGATATTAAAAATAAGCAAAATGATGGCTATGGCGCTCGAGGTTCGGTTAAACTCTTAAAAAAAGACAAAGAAATTGATTTCTTTATTGAGCCTTTTTTCCGTTACTGGAACATGGAAGACTCAGAAACAACAAGTTATGTTCGTGGTGCCTATATTCATACTGGAATCGAACCAACAAACACTTCAGTAGAAATGGGATGTAAAACAGGTATCCGTTTCTAAAGCACACTTCTTAAGAAATATCTTAAACCAAAACTAAAGCCGGCTTTCGCCGGCTTTAGTTTTATAGAATCTTTTTTAAATATTAATTTAATACATCGGTTGATATCGCGACTTACCAAACGCTAAAACTGGGAAGAATATAAACGGAAGAAACATCAGCCCTAAGCCAAAACCAGCACCCTTGCCAAAATTTCTTGCAACGCCGATATGCATAGCAATCGTAACAAAAAAGTTTACTATGGGAACTAACAACAATAACAAAAGCCATCCAGATCTCCCGCCTATCTTTAAAAGCACATAAAGATTATAAATCGGAATGATACATGTCCAGCCTGAATATCCAGCTTTATTAAAAACAATCCACGTTGACCAAAGAATTAAGACACCAAACATTAAACCAATAATACCAAAATACGCAGGAGTTTCTTTTCTAAGAATTTCTTCACGCTTTTCTTTGATGTCAGACATAAAATTAGATAACAAGATATCTTTTATTTTAAGATTTTTATTATACTTATCAACAATTTCATTTTTCTTCCTTGAAAAACTTCCAAAAGGTTTTACTGAATTCTTTAGTTGAGCTTCAGGAAGAGATTTTTTAATTAAATTAGAATCTTCAAAGCTTTTTAACTTAAGAATACTAATATTTTCTTTTTGAATTTTATCAGCAGAACTCTTTTCTTGAGAAAATTCGTCCATAACAAGAACGGGGATTTTACTTGCATAAGAAGTCTCTGCTTGAGTTCTCAACTCCAAAAGTTGTTCTACCTTAACTCCATCAATGCTTTTGATTTCATCCATGTAATATGTAATCTTTAAGCCATCTAAACCAATCTTGATATACTTATCTGTTTTCTGAACAACGTCTCCTTCGACAATTCGTCCAGATTTCAAAACTATAGTTTCAGCAAAAGCTATGCAAGGAATAAATGCGATAAGAAAGAAAAGAATAAGCTTTTTCATAAACGATCTCCTTTTTACAATATTTTATCATACTGCAACAACAATCTATAAACTTATTAGAAACTTTATGAAAAAGGATTTTAAGATTTATAAAATAGACTTTATAAATTTTGGTGTCAAAAAAAATAAGGCCCGATACAATGATCAGGCCTTACCTTTTATACTACAACTTATACTACGATTAAACTTTTCTTACATTTGACGCTTGTGGACCTTTAGGGCCTTCTCCAAGTTCAAACTCAACTGAGTCGCCTTCACCTAAAGACTTATAACCATCACCCTGAATTTCATTATGATGAACAAAACAATCTTTGCCTCCATCGTCTGGAGCTATAAAGCCAAAACCCTTTTGGTCGTTAAACCATTTTACTTTTCCTGTTGCCATTAAACTACCCTTCCTCTCTTTATTTTTATTATATTAACTCAAATAGCGCAAGAGTCAACTCTTTTTTAATATTTAAATATTTAAGCTTTCTTTCCCCTTTTTTCTCCAATCTGTATTTTAATGTCAATAAACTAAAATGAGCACCATTTGAACACCAAATTAAGAATAATACCATTTCCTAATTATTATACTTCTCAACATTAATAATAACTTTTCTCAACAATTCATTTGTAGTCCCCCGAGTCTTATCAAGAGACTGCTTGCAAATCTCCAAAACATCAGAATATTTCTTAGCATTTTCTTCAAGTGACCATTGTGCTGCAAAACCAACCGCAGCATCTTCTGCTATTTGAGATTCTTTGCTAAGGCGTAAGGCACTTATTATTCTCTTTATCGCCCAAGGATTTTTAGAGCGAAAGTATTCCAGCCATAAATCATCAATATCCTTTGCTGTCTCAACAGGAGACATTATCAATTTCTTAGATTCTTGTGTATCAAAAATCAATAATGTTACTTTAGAATTATTAATTAGTCCTGAAATGTTATCTTTAACTTCAACCTCAATAGTATACATTCCTAGCGGATCACCTTTTTCCAAAATCACATCAAAAGAGTTATTCAACATGACAAATTTAAGATGCTCAGGCACTTTTGACTTATAAAAAGCATACCCCTTCTCTTCAAATAAAACATTTCCATTTGGGTCAATAAATTTAAGATTTGCAATCAAATCAGATTTATCCTCAGAATCTTTCTGAAACCCACCTACAAATATAGTTGAATAACAAAATTCTTCATAGGCATATTCTCTTACTACGCTATCAAGCTCAAAATTTTCTGTTTGATTTGAAGTATAAATTTTTATATTTAACTCCTCAGAAAATCCTATCTTTGCCATACTTAAGATAAATAACACACCTATTATTAAAAAAACCTTCTTCATTTCTTCTCCTTTATAGGCACTATTTGGGCACTAATCATTTTTAGAAATAAAAAAGGCTCACAACTTATTAATTTATATAAAGTTGCAAGCCCCTAAAATCTTGGTGGAGGTGCGGGGATACGATTGAGCAATTTCTCGCAACTCCTTTATTTTCAATGATATTGCTTAATTACCGTCGAGAAACGCTCTTCAAAAGTTGTGC
>Ga0307991_1001271_pt1 | contig 17777 bp, 11 predicted proteins | sample EllFjometagen131_FD_203146 | JGI IMG/M metagenome (GOLD analysis project Ga0307991, IMG submission 203146) | Marine microbial communities from Ellis Fjord, Antarctic Ocean - #131 | ecosystem: Environmental > Aquatic > Marine > Unclassified | place: Southern Ocean | collected 2014-10-08 | reverse complement strand
TAAAATCAAAATACTACTAATTGCTAGTGATGTCAAAATTATTGTCATATCATTATAAAAAGTTATTTTAAAAAAAAATGAATTTTTTTCAAATTTCATAAATTACATCCCCTTTTTTGTTAACCCCACTCTTCCTCTTTTTATATCAATATTTTTTATTTTTACTTTTATTATATTTCCAACAGCTAAAACTGTTGTTGGATCTGTTATAAATTTTCCTCCAAATTCTGAAATATGTAATAACGCATCATTTTTCAAACCTATATCAACAAATGCTCCAAATTTGATTACATTCCTAACCGTTCCTTCTAATTCTAATCCTTCTTTCAAATCTTCTATTTTTAAAATACTGTCTTTTAAAAGAGGAGTTGCATATACATCTCTCGGATCTCTTCTTTTTTGAACAAGAGCATTGTATATATCATTCACTGTTTCTTTTCCATATTCATTTTCTTTAATTAATTCTTCTATATTCAATGTTTCTAATTTTTCTTTAACTTCTTCTCTATTTTCATTCAAATCCGTTATTTTTATTTTTGCAGCTTTTAATAATTCTTTTGCTATTTTATATGATTCAGGATGTATTACTGTATTATCTAATGGGTTTTCACTTTCTGGAACCATTATAAATCCAGCAGCCATAGTAAACATTTTTCCACCCAAACCTTTTATTTTCTTTAAATCTTTTCTACTTGAAAACTTTCCATTTTCATTTCTATATTCCACTATATTCTTACATACATTTTTTTTCAATCCAGATACATAATTTAGCAAAGCCCACGAAGCACTATTTACATTTACTCCTACATTATTTACTGAACTCTCTACAACATTTGTTAAAGCATTTCCTAATTCCTTTTGATTTACATCATATTGGTACATTCCAACACCTATCGATTTTGGATCAATTTTTACAAGTTCTGCCAATGGATCTTGCACTCTTCTGGCTATTGAAATTGCTCCTCTTACAGTTACATCTAAATCAGGAAATTCTTCTCTTGCTAATTTTGATGCTGAATATATTGATGCTCCTGCTTCACTTACTATAATATATTGCACTTTTTTGGTTGTCTCTATTTCAGGTAATAATTCTGCTACAAATTTTTCAGTTTCTCTTGATGCAGTTCCATTTCCAATTGCTATTAAATCAATACCATATTCTATTATGATTTTTTTTAATTTTTCTTTTGCTTCTTTTAATTTTTTATCACCCATTATTAAATAAACAACATCATTCATTTCATAAAATCCTAATTTATTTATTACAACTACTTTACATCCTGTTCTAAATCCAGGATCCAATCCTAAAATATTTTTTTCATACATAGGTGGTTGCATTAATAAATTATATAGATTTTTTTCAAAAATATTAATTGCCTCTTTATCTGCTTCTTCCGTCAAAAAATTTCTAATTTCTCTTTCTACTGAAGGTAATACTAATCTTTTTAAACTATCTTCAATTATTTCTCGATATATTGATTCTAAATTCTTGTTTGGAAAATTAAGCAATACTTTTTTTATACTTAATTCTGTATTCATCTTATCTAATTCTATTTTAACTCTTAATATTTTTTCTTTTTCTCCTCTATTTAATGCCATTGTTCTATGAGAGGCTACTTTTTCTACTTTTTCTTCATAACTATAATAATCTTTAAATACTTCTTTTTCATCTTTTACTTTATTTTTTTCTATTACTGTCGATGTAATCTTTCCAGTTTTTTTCATTTTATTTCTCAAATATTCTCTATACTCTGCTATTTCTGAAATTTCTTGTGCAATAATCAACTTCGCACCCATAATAGCATCTTCCATTGTTTCAACTTCTTCATTTATATATTTGTGAGCTTCTTCTTCCAAAAAAGGTCTCAATGTATCTTCTGATTTTAAAAGCTCAGATAATGGTTTTAATCCATTTTCAATAGCTTTATCAGCTTTAGTCTTTCTTCTTTTTTTATAAGGTAAATATAAATCTTCTAATTTTTGTAATTTCTTAGAATTTATGATTTTCTTTTTCAATTCTTCTGTTAATTCACCTTGTTCTTCTATAGAATTTATAATTTCTTCTTTTCTTTTTTCTAAATTCCGTATGTACGTTGATTTCTCTAATATATTTCTGATTTGTTCCTCATCTAAAGAGCCTGTCACCTCTTTTCTATATCTTGATATAAATGGTACTGTTGCTCCTTCATCTATTAATGCCATTGTATTTTTAACCTGTTTTTCTGATATCCCTAGTTCTTTTGATATAATAAGTTCTAAATTTTGCATTTTTCCTCCCAGTTCTTTTCCTGTTTTTTTCTTCATGTATTATAGCATATTTCTTTAGTTTTTTTAAGGTTATTTAGCAAACTCTTTATCTCATCTCTTAATTTACTGATTAGAAAATGAATTATATTTAATAAACATACCTTTCTCCTAAAATATTCCATAGGAAAAATAGTTATTTTTTTCTCATCTTCTGAAAGTATTTTTTAAATTATTCTACCCTATAAACCTTTCAATATAATTTCAAAATAACCTTAAAATCGTATGATTTATATTTACTGCAAAACTACATCTCATAATTAAAAAACTCTCTCGACTTTTTTGTCAAGAGAGTTTTTATCTAATCCATTAAATATTTATCTACTGCTTCTGCTACTCCTCTTCCTTCTGCTATTGCCCAAACAACTAAAGATTGACCTTTTCTTATATCTCCAGCTGCAAACACTTTTTCTTTATTTGTCTTAAAATCTATTGTATTTGCTTTTACATTTCCTCTTCCATCTAATTCAAGATTTAAATTTTTAACTAATCCTTCATGTTCTGGATGAACAAATCCAATTGCTAATAATGCTAAATCAATATCTAATTCAAATTCTGTTCCTTCTAATTCATGTAATTGTTTTTTTCCATTTTCATCTTCTTTCCACTCTACTTTTATAGCCTTTATTTTTTTCAAATTACCCTTTCCATCTCCAATAAATTCCTTGGTTAATATTTCCCATTGTCTAACTTCCATTTCATTTTCTTTTAAAAGCTCATTAGCTTCCTCATGAGCTGTATTTACTTTTAAAACTTGTGGATAATTAGGCCATGGATTTTGTTGAGGTCTATCTAACAATGGTTTTGTTAATAGTTCAATTTGATACACTTTTTTGGCTCCCTGTCTCAATGCCGTTCCAAGACAATCTGCTCCTGTATCTCCTCCACCAATAATAATTACTGACTTATTTTTTGCATTTATAAATTCTTTTTCTGGAATTTGTTTTCCTTCATTTATTACATTTTGTTGAATTAAATAATCCATTGCATAATATATTCCATTTAATTCTCTTCCATATACAGGAAGATCTCTTGCTAATTTTGATCCACCTGCTAAAACAATAGCATCAAATTTCTCTTCTAGCTCTTCCACAGAACAATCTATTCCTACATTTGTATTATATACAAACTTTACTCCTTCTGCTTCTATTTGTTCTATTCTTCTCTCTACAACCCATTTTTCTATCTTATAATCTGGAATTCCATAAGTTAAAATCCCTCCAGCTTTTTTGTCTCTTTCAAAAACAGTCACATTATGTCCTAATCTATTCAATTGTTGTGCTGCTGCTAAACCAGCAGGCCCACTTCCAACTACTGCAACTTTTTTCTTAGTTCTTATCTTTGGCAATTTAGGCTTAATCCATCCTTCTTCCCAACCTTTTTCTACTATACTTAGTTCAATATTTCTAATTGTGACTGGTTTATCATTTAAACCCAATACACAACTACCTTCACATAATACGGGACAAACTCTACCTGTAAATTCTGGAAAATTATTTGTTTCTTCTAATATTTCTAAAGCTTTTTTCCAATTTCCTTTGTGTACAAAATCATTCCACTCTGGACATAAATTTCCTAATGGACAAGCAAATTGACAGAATGGAACTCCACAATCCATACATCTTGCTGCTTGACTCTTTAAATACGATTCTGTAAATGGCTTATATAATTCTTTATAATCTTCTACCCTTTTTTGAATTGGTCTTTTTGAAGCTTCTTCCCTATTTATTTCTAAAAATCCACCTGCTTTTCCCATTTACTTCACCTTCCCTTCTTCAAATAGTTCTTTATATCTTGGAGGAATAACTTTAACAAATTTATCTTTTGCTATACTCCAATTATCCAATATTTCTTTTGCTCTATTACTTCCAGTATATTCCAAATGTTTCTCTATCATTTCCTTGATTTCCAATTCATATTTTTCAGTTTCCAGTTTTTCTACTAAAACCATATCTTTATTGATTTTGCTATCAAAATCAGAATCTATGTCATAAACATATGCTATTCCACCACTCATTCCAGCAGCAAAATTCCTTCCTGTTTTTCCTAACACAGCAATTCTTCCTCCAGTCATATATTCACACCCATGATCTCCTATTCCCTCTACTACTGCATATGCTCCAGAGTTTCTTACTGCAAATCTTTCTCCTACTATTCCATTTAGATACAATTCCCCTTTTATTGCTCCATAAAGAATTGTATTTCCACCTATAACATTTTCTTCTGCTTTATAATTTGCATCTTCTGGTACTTTGATTATTATTTTAGCTCCAAATAATCCTTTTCCTATATAATCATTTGCTTGACCTGTTAAATTATATGTAATACCTTGCATTCCAAATGTTCCAAAACTCTGACCAGCATAACCTTTAAAATTTATTTTTATAGTGTCGTCTTCTAATCCTTCTGCTTCATATCTTCTAGCAATTTCACCACTCAACATTGTTCCTGCTGTTCTATTTGTATTATAAATATCTACATCAAATTCAACTTTTTCTTTGTTTTCTAATGCAGATTTTGCTTTTTTGATTAACTCTCTATCTAATATATTTTTTATTCCATGATCTTGTTTAGTTACACAATGTGTTGCAATCTTTTTTGGCAAAGTTGGTTTATATAAAATATTACTTATATCTACTCCATTTGCTTTCCAATGATTTATTGCATTCGTCATTTTTATTTTTTCTGATTTTCCTACCATTTCTTCTATTGTTCTAAATCCTAGTTCAGACATTATTTCTCTTACGTCCTGAGCTATAAATTTAAAATAATTTATCAAGTATTTTGCTTTACCTAAAAATCTCTTTCTTAATTCAGGGTTTTGAGTTGCAACTCCTACTGGACAATTGTTTGTATGACAAACTCTCATCATTACACACCCTAAAACTACTAATGGTGCAGTTGCAAAACCAAATTCTTCTGCTCCTAATAAAGAAGCTATTACTACATCTCTTCCTGTTTTCATTTGTCCATCAGTTTGTATTCTTACTCTTCCTCTTAAATTATTCATAGATAAAACTTGCTGAGTTTCAGACAATCCCAATTCCCATGGTAAACCTGTATGTTTTATTGATGTAAGTGGTGCTGCTCCAGTCCCTCCATCATGACCAGAAATCAATATCATATCTGCATGTGCCTTTGATACTCCTGCTGCTATTGTTCCTACTCCTACTTCCGAAACTAATTTAACACTTACCCTTGCTTTTTCATTTACATTTTTCAAATCAAAGATTAATTGTGCTAAATCTTCAATTGAATAAATATCATGATGTGGCGGTGGTGAAATCAAATCTATTCCTGGTGAAGTATATCTCACTTTTGCTATTGTTTCAGTTACTTTATGTCCCGGTAAATGACCACCTTCTCCAGGTTTTGCTCCTTGAGCCATTTTTATTTGTAATTCATCTGCATTTACTAAATAATGTGTTGTTACCCCAAATCTACCCGATGCTATCTGTTTTATAGCACTTCTTCTATTATCTTTAAATCTTTCTGGATTTTCTCCACCTTCTCCTGAATTCGATTTACCTCCAATAGTATTCATAGCTATCGCCAATGTTTCATGAGCTTCTTGAGAAATAGATCCATATGACATTGCTCCTGTAACAAATCTTTTCATAATATTTTCAATTGATTCTACTTCTTCAATTGGTATTGCTTGCTTATCTTGAAATTCAAATAATCCTCTTATCGTTGCTATTTTTTCACTTTGATCATTTATTAGTTCTGCATATTCTTTATATTCAGCATAATCTCCAATTCTTGTTGAATCTTGCAATTTTGCAATTACTTCTGGACTAAATAAATGTTTTTCTCCATTTTTTCTCCAATGATATTCACCTTCATTACTTAAAACATTATGTATCCCTCTAAGAGTTTCATATGCTTTTTTGTGTCTCAATTTAGATTCTTTTTCTATAATATCTATTCCAATTCCTTCTATTCTTGATATTGTTCCTGTAAAATACTTATCAACAAATATTTTTTTCAATCCAAGTATTTCAAATATTTGAGCTCCTCTATAACTTTGAATTGTTGAAATACCCATTTTTGACATTATTTTTAACAATCCTTTGTTCACTGCTTTTACATACTTTTCTTCTTTATTTTTAATTTTTCCTTCTGTCAAATAAAGTTTATTTTTGATCATATATTCAATTGAATCTAAAGCAATATATGGATTTACCGCTAATGCTCCATATCCAATTAATAAAGCAAAATGCATAACTTCTCTTGCTTCTCCTGTTTCTATAATAATATCTATTCCATTTCTTTTCTTTTTTCTAATCAAATAATGATGTACTGCTGCTGTTGCTAATAAACTTGGAATTGGTGCATTAAATTCATCTGTATTTCTATCACTTAAAATTAAAATGTTATACCCTTCTTCTATTACTTTATCTACTTTTTGAAATAATGTTTCTAATCCTTTTTCTAATCCTTTTTCTACAATTGGATCAAATAAAATTGGAATTTCTTTTCCTCTAAAATTTTCATCACTTAAATTTACGATTTTATCCATTTCTTCATTTGTCAAAATTGGTGAATTTAATTCTATTAATTTTGATTTATCTTCATCATCTTCTAATATATTTCCTTTTACACCAATATTAGTTGTTAATGACATTACTATTCTTTCTCTTATTGGATCAATTGGTGGATTTGTAACTTGTGCAAAAAGTTGTTTGAAATACATAAATAACAATTTTGAATTATCAGATAATACTGATAACGCAACATCATTTCCCATTGAACCTATTGGTTCTTTCTCATTCTTTGCCATTGGTGCAATTATTTCTTTCAAATCTTCTCTTGTATATCCAAAAGTTTTTAATTTTTCCATAATCTTTTCTAAATCATTTGTATGCCTTTTACTTATAATCTTTATTTCTGCTAAATTCTTTTTATTTTTTTCTAACCATTTTTTATATGGCTTTTTTGAACTCATTTTTTCTTTTGCTTCTTCATCGGAAATAAACTTACCTTTTTTGGTATCTATATACAATACTTTTCCGGGCATCAATCTACCATTTTCTTTTATTTTTGATGCTTCTATTTCTATCGTCCCTGCTTCAGACGCTAATATAATAACATCATCTGTTGTTACTATATATCTTGCTGGTCTTAATCCATTTCTATCCAATGTTGCCACTATTTGTTCTCCATCAGTCAATGCTAATGCTGCTGGTCCATCCCAAGGTTCCATTATTCCAGAATAATATTCATAAAATGCTTTTACTTTTTTAGACATTCCAGTATCTTTTTCCCAAGCTACTGGCACTAAAATACTAATAGCTTCCAAAAGTGATTTTCCAGATGCAATTAATAATTCTAATACATTATCTAAATTTGCTGAATCACTATTTTCTGGATTTGTAATAGGTAATACTTTTTTGATTTCATTTCCTAAAACCTCATTATATAATTCTGGTTCTCTTGATGTCATCCAATTAGTATTTCCTTTTACTGTATTTATTTCTCCATTATGAGCTAAATATCTAAAAGGTTGTGCTAAATCCCATGAAGGAAATGTGTTTGTACTGTATCTTTGATGAATTAATGCAATTGATGTTTTCATATTTTTATTATTCAAATCCAAATAAAATTTTGATACTTGATCTGATAATAATAATCCTTTATAAACTATCACTTTACTTGACATTGACGGAATATAAAAATGATCTTTATTCTTTATTTCTGAATTTTCAATTGCTTTTTCTATTCTTTTTCTTATTACATATAATTTCAATTCAAAATTTGTTGTTTCTTCATTTTTCTTTATAAATATTTGTTTTATTACTGGCATTGTACTTGCTGCTGTTTCTCCCACATGAGTTGGATCTACGGGAACATTACGCCATTCTAATACCTCTTGATTTTCTTCTTCTACTATCTTTTCAATTATTCCCTCACAAATCAATATTTCATCTGATTTTCTTGGTAAAAACATCATCCCAACACCATATTCTCCTTGAATTGGTAATTTTTCTCCTAACTCTATTCTAAAAAACTCATCTGGTATTTGTAATAATATTCCTGCTCCATCACCTGTTTTAGGATCAGCTCCTACAGCTCCACGATGTTCTATTTTTTCTAAAACCTGTATTCCTTGCTTTATTATTTTATGAGATTTTCTTCCTTTTATATCCGCTACTAATCCAATCCCACAATTATCTTTTTCATTTCGTGGTGAATATAATCCTTGAGCTTCCGGCATTCCAATTGGTCTTTTCATTATTAACCCTCCTCCTTAAAATCCTATCCTTATTTATACATATATACAATAGAATTTTATTTCCTCTTTCTATATATTATACCGTTTTTATTTGAATAATAAAAATATATTCTATATATTCTCATTATTCATAATATATATACATCTTGTTATTTTCCTATCCGTGTGGTACAATATTTTTATAGAAATTAAATATATGGGGAGGAATTATAATGTCTTACGTAAGTAATGTATTAGCAGAAGTTAAAAAAAGAAGTGCAAATGAACCAGAATTTTTACAAGCAGTAGAAGAGGTTTTTGAATCATTGAAACCAGTGATTGAAAAAAATCCAAAATATCAACAAAACAAAATATTAGAAAGAATCGTTGAACCAGAAAGAACTATAATGTTTAGAGTATCTTGGTTAGATGATGCTGGAGAAATCCAAGTAAATAGAGCGTATAGAATTCAATTTAATAGTGCAATCGGACCATATAAAGGTGGATTAAGATTACATCCATCAGTAAACTTAGGAATATTGAAATTTTTAGGTTTTGAACAAATATTTAAAAACTCATTAACAACTCTTGCAATGGGTGGAGCAAAAGGTGGATCTGATTTTGATCCTAAAGGAAAATCTGACAATGAAGTAATGAAATTTTGTCAAGCTTTTATGACAGAATTACAAAGATATATAGGACCTGATACTGATGTTCCAGCTGGAGATATAGGAACTGGAGCAAGAGAAATTGGTTATATGTATGGTCAATATAGAAGATTAAGAAATGAAAATACAGGAGTTTTAACTGGAAAAGGATTAAACTGGGGAGGTTCTTTAATTAGAACTGAAGCTACAGGATACGGTTCTGTATATTTCGCAAAAGAAATGTTAAAAACTAAAAATGAAAAATTTGAAGGAAAAACTTGTGTTGTTTCAGGATCAGGAAATGTTGCTCAATACACAGTTGAAAAATTAAATGAATTTGGTGCAAAATGTGTAACTTTATCTGATTCAGCTGGATATATTTATGATCCAAATGGTATTACTACTGAAAAATTAGATTTTGTAAAAGAATTAAAAAATGTAAAAAGAGGTAGAATTAAAGAATATGCTGAAAAATTTGAAGGAGCTCAATATTTTGAAGGAGAAAAACCTTGGGGAGTAAAATGTGATTGTGCATTCCCTTCTGCTACTCAAAATGAAATAAGTGTTGAAGCTGCTCAAACTTTGGTAGATAATGGATGTACTTTAGTTTGTGAAGGTGCTAATATGCCAACTGTTCCAGAAGGTGTAGAAATATTTATCAAAGCTGGAATTTTATTTGGACCAGGTAAAGCTGCTAATGCAGGTGGAGTTGCTGTTTCTGGATTAGAAATGGGACAAAATTCAAGTAGAATTTCTTGGACTACTGAAGAAGTTGATAATAAATTGAAACAAATTATGAAAGATATTCATTCAGCAGCATATAATGCCGCTAAACAGTATGGTAGCGAAGGAAATTATGTAGTTGGAGCTAACATTGCAGGATTTGTAAAAGTTGCAGATTCTATGATTGATCAAGGATTAATTTAATTGTAAGGGTCGATTCCATATCGACCCTTTTTTTTATGCACTTTGAAATTTAGGATGAATTTTTTTTTTATAATATTTTTATACAAATAAAATTACGGGCGGATATAGAATCCGCCCCTACGGTTTTATGTTATTACTCTTTAAATGTTTGATGATTTTAATTGTAGGGGTCGATTCCATATCGACCCTTTTTTTATGCAATTTGGAATTTAGGATGAATTTTTTTTTATAATATTTTTATAACAAATAAAAATAAGGACGGATATAGAATCCGCCCCTACGGTTTTATGTTATTACTCTTTAAATGTTTGATGATTTTAATTGTAGGGGGTGATTCCATATCGACCCTTTTTTATACAATTTGGAATTTAGGATGAATTTTTTTAATAATATTTCTATACAAATAAAAATAAGGACGGATATAGAATCCGCCCTTACATCACACTACATTTCTAAATTAAATTTAGAATATATTTTAAACTCTTCATCCGAATAAGAAATCCCAATAGTAGGTACAAAAGAAAAACTAAATCCCATTCCCATTTCAGCTTCCAATTCTCCACCATAAGCTATCTTATTATAATCATCAGATTCTATATAATCGGCAAATATATTTCCATAAATATCTCCTACAAATATATTTGGATTCCATAACCCTTTTTTGATACTCATTAAACGAAACTTATTATCCAAACTTAATTTATACCCTTTTTCTACTGTTTTTATATTATCATCATCCTTAAAACCTCTTACAAATAAATCTTTGCTATCATTTTCAAATATATTTCCACTTAAATTTATAGAACCTTTATTTAATAAATATGAATATCTTATATACTCATTATAGCCTTCTTCTTCTAAATCAAATACTGTATAACTAGAAATTCTATTTCTTGGTAAATTTAACCCTAAACTAATCCCCGGAAGATACTCATCAAAATCTGTTTGACAATTTATTGATATATTTGACAAACCATATCTCATTGATTTATATAATGGTAAACTTGCAGTCAAATTAACTTCCTCAAAATCTGTATTTAAACTTAAATCCAAAGGTTTTAATAATTTAGTATTCCAATTTAAATCCATTTCAAAATTATATTTTTCATCTGACGAACTTGATATAGTCGATGAGATCTGATATGAATTAAAACCTATTCCATCTGATCCTCTAATCATAAAAGGATTAAATCTACTACTTGGTTTTAATAAAAATTTCAAATTTTCTCCTAATGCTAATTTTTCTGTCGCATTAATTTTAATATCTTCTTTTTTGATTTCCTCTTGATCTACTTTGATTTTTTCAGTTTTTGATGTAGTCTTATAAATATTTTTTCCATCTGCTGATATTCCTATGTAATAAAAATCATCCTTTATTTTTACTCCATCTACTGCATAAGAACCAGATAATATTTTTTCAACATTTCCATCTTTCAAATTATATCTATAATTTGACAACTCTTTTTTGTAATTAGCTGTATAATAAATATAATCATCTTGTATTTTTATTCTCGATTCTATTCTCGAAGTATTTACAATTGGATTTAGTTGCATACTTTTTTGATCAAAAAAGTTGATATTCCACGAACTAAATTGAGTTTTACTAACTGCTATTATTTTATCATTATATTTTTTCATTTCTCCGATTAATTGATTCGATTCTCCAATTTTAATTTTTTCCCCATCTTTATATTTCCAGATTTCTGATCCAAAATCTGATTTGTTGTCTTTTGTATAAATTATTTCTCCATTTTCTAATACAACAAAACTTTTCATCTCATCTTTAAAAAGTCCAACTTTTTTATCATTATCTATATTATATCTACACAATACACCTACTGAACCATATCCATTTTGATCTACATTTGCAAATCCACTTTTATTTTCCATTTCTATAAAATAAAAATCATTATCTATATTTTGCATTCTTCCTTGCAATGATGATATTGAAACTAATTTTTTCGAAATATTTTTAGCTATATCGTATTTACATAATTCTGTTAAACCACTATAATAATATGAAGCATTTGTTAATATATTTTGTCTAATATAATATAAATTTTCTCCTTTTGAAATTAAATCTTTAATATCATAACTTGTTTTTGTTATCTTTTGACCTTCTAATTTCCATTTAACAAGATTTTCACTTTCATATTTTTTCCAGTCCTTAAATAATTTTGAAAAACTTTTCCCAAATACTTTTTTGGCAGAGTTATCCATTCCTATAATTGGAAAAAAGTTTCCAATTATTCTCCAATTATTTTTACCATGAATAACAAAAAATTCTGCTACTTTTTCTTCTCCATAAATTTTAGCCAAATATCTTACAAAAGTTCCACCATATAAATATTGTTGCCCCATTGGAAAACAATTATGATCATATGTAGCTTCTAATATTGATGGCATCTTAGATTCTGATATTTTACTGTTTAGCATTGCATCATAATATCCGGTATTTAATCTTCCATCATGCTCATTTAATTGAGATTCTCCATAAACTGTAATTCCTTCTAGCACCCATAGTGGCAACCAAACATTTGAAGAAAATGAACTACCCAACATTCCTGTCATATTTTTGGCAAATCCAGAAGTATTAGTCATTTGATTAATATGAATTAGCTCATGAACTCCTACCATTCTATACCAATTATTACCCGCTAAATCCGAACTTGATTCTGGATTATTTGTAAATACACTTATTTTATAATTCATAGGATCTGCATAACCATTTGAAACTATACCCGGATCTTGCAATACTACTCGAGTTTTAAACTTTTCCTTATTGCCTGTTAATTCCTTTATTTTATTACTATATTTTTCCATATAAAATATTGTCTCATCTGCCTGCTTTTCAAATCCCTCATGATAAAAAACCATAAATTCTTCTGTTTCCTTCACCTTCCAATCTAAAATTGAACCCATCATATTAATTGACATGATTATTAAAATTATTGTTATAAGTTTTTTCACTCTTCCTCCTAATTTATTTCTAAAATTCCTTGATTTATATTTAAATCTAAAATTATATCCCCTTTTTTGATTTCAGATGTATCAACTCTTTCATTTACCCAAATTTTTCCTTTTTGATTTTCTATATTAAATGTATATTCACTATCATTCTTTTTTAATTCTATTTCTATTTTTGCCATTTTTGATTTCAAAAAAAGATTCTTTTCGATATCTTCATATTCAAATTTCCCATATTCAATTTCAGCATTAATTTCTGAATAAATATCTTCTAACAAAACATCACTAAATTTAGAAATAAGATTTATATCTCCATTGATTTTTTCCATTGTGCAATCTGAATAATTAAATACTAGATTTAATTCACTTTTTATATTTTCCAATCTAATAGTAGAATAATCAGATTTTATATCCACTCTTTTTTGAGCATCTAAAATTTCTAAATAACCATATTTAGTATCTACATCTATTTTCCCTAATACTTCTTCTATTTTACAAGAACTATTAGCTATCTCCATATTTATATCATTATTCATTTTTTTGATATCTATCTTATTATTTTCACCTTGAAAGTTTATAATCATATTTTTAGGTAAAAATAAAGTTATTTCCCAATATAAATTTTCAATATGATTTTCATACAATTCTATATTTATTTTTTTATCTCTTGAAAAAACTAACGCTTTAACTATTTTGAGATCACTTTCATTTATTTTATTATTTTTGACTTTTTTGATTTTATATTTCATTTTCAATTTTTCATCTTCGCTCTGTTCTATTTGAATATCTGCATTACTAATATCTATAACTATTTCATTTTCATCTTTAATATTATATTCTTCTGTTTTTGAAAATACAATTTCAGTATTAATATTGTGGTTTTCATTATATAATTTTTGAGCTTCTTCTCCTTCTTCTATTTCAATAATTGAAAAAAAGCTTTTAAAAACTTCCATTTTATTGATATATAAATCTAAAGAAATTATTCCTATTAATATTATTATTAATATCGTAATTTTTGATTTTATCTTCATCACTCCTCCTACACTTCTAAACATTTTTCAAATATCCATACATTTACAAAAAACAATCCTACTATTACTAATATATTTCCTAACAAAAAAGATAGACTTATCGTCATTGAAATCATATTTCCAAATAACAAAATATTCATCTCTTTTGATAAAACCCAACTGAAAATTATTTTCCCCAATAAATTCCCAAATCTAAAAACTAAATAAAATCCAATTATTCCTATAACTAAACTTATTGATTTTGTAAATCGTATATATATTTTGCTAACTAAATATGAAGTTTGACCTATAAAATAATATAATACTCCAATAAAAACCATAAAACTAATTATTAAAATACCTATTTGTTTTATATATCCAAAATTAAATATATACTCAAAATCTTTTTTGAATAACAAAATTGACATTGCCAAACTAAAAATCATACTCAATATATAATACAAAAAAGCGGTCATAAATTTACTAAATAAAATCCATTTTCCTTTTAATGGTAGACTCATAACTAAATATATTGTTTGTTCATCCCATTCTTTTTTCATTCCCACATATCCATTTCTTAATATTATACATGGAAAAACCAATAAAGGAATTAAGCTTAATATTAACAACACCCCATTAGAATTTTCATTCATTCTACTAAATAAAAATAAATCCCAACCAAGTATTGTTATAAGTATAATTACAAATCCAAACATCTCTATTTTTAAATCTTTTTTAATTATCGCTAGAGTCTTTTTCACTTAAAACCTCCTCCACTATATCAGCCAATTTCATCTTATATTTCATTCTTAATTCATCCATGCTATCTTGCAATTCAATTTTCCCTGCTTTTATAAAAACAACACTATCAAATATATGTTCTATTTCTAGCAATTCATGAGTTGCTATCAGAATAGTTTGTTTTTCGTATTGATATTCATTTAATAAAGTATCCAAAATTTTATGCCTTGATTGAATATCCAATCCACTTAATGGTTCATCTAAAATAATTAACGGCACTTCACGAGAAAGAGCTAGTACTAATTTCACTCTACCCAACATACCTTTGGACATTTTTTTTATACAAACATCTTTTTTGATTTTCATGTGTTTTATTAATTCCTCTGCTTTTCCTTTATTAAATGTGTCAAACTGTGTGCCAAAAAAGTTAATTAAATCTTTTACTTTCATCCATGAATAAAGATGATTAATTTCTGGCAAAAAAGCTATTTTTTCTTTAATTTCACTATTTAATTTTTTACCAAAAATTTCTACTTTTCCTACATCTGTCTTAACTAATCCTGATATTATTTTTAATAAAGTTGACTTTCCACTACTATTTGGTCCAATTATTCCAATAATCTCTCCTGCTCCTAATTCTAAATTGATATCTTTTAATACCTCTACTTTTCCATAACTTTTACTTAAATTTTTGATTTTTATCATATCTCATCTCAACCTACTTTTCATTATAATTTATTGTTTTTTCTAATTCTTTTTTGATTTCTATATCTAAATTTTGATTTTTATCTAACAACAACTTAATTTTCCCATTTTTCCCATTTGCTGAAAAATAACTTTTTCCTTTAGATTTACCCACATATTCTATATTTGAATTTATACTTTTTCCTTCTAATTCAATATTTTCAAAACCAGTTACTTTTAAAAAACTCTGTATTTTATAAGCATCTATAAAACAGTTTTTTCCTATCAATTCTCCTGTTATATCTATCTTCGTATTTTTGGGTATCAATTCCATATAATTCCCATCAATTATTATTAATTCACTATCTATTTTCCCTTTTATCAGCATATTCATACCATCTAGTTCAAACTTTTTTGATTTAATATCTCCTATTATGATTCCTTGTATAAATCTTATATCTACTTCACTATATCTATTTTTTGTACCTATAATTATTTTATCATATTTTGGTTTATCTAAAAACAATCTTATTTTATATACAAATCTACCAATAGGGTTATCAAAAAGTTTTTTATTCTTAGGATAAATATAAATGTTATCTTCAATTTTTTCACTTTTTATTCCTTTAGATAAAATAATTTTATTGCTCGTATTATCAAAAATTATTTTTACCTCTTCCACTCTTATTTTTATATTTTTTATATCTTTGGCAAACCCTAAATTACACATTAGTAAATATATTATTAAAATCCATAATATTTTTTTCATATCTATCACTCAATACTTTTTGACTTTAACATCTATATTTCCATCCACTCTAACATCCAAAATTCCATCTTTTTCACTATTGTTTTTCTTAGGGATCAATACTCTCATCTCTCCTCCAAGACCATCTACATCAATCATTCTTGTTCCTGACCAACTATCTAAATATTTAAGCTTTACTTTTACGCCTGTTCCATCTACTGAAACTCTTTTTACTTTTTTTAATTCAAGATTTATTGTTACTCCTGCTCCATCTATTTCGAGATAATCTGCTTTTATTTTCCCATTACATACTATTCCTGTTCCATCTACAGTTAGTTTATCTGCCTCCATATTTGATTTTATATTTATTCCTGCTCCGTCTATATTTATTCTATCTGCTTTTATTTTCCCTACAATATCTATTCCTGCTCCATCTACTTCTATCCTTTTATATCTTTTATTATTTCCTATTTCAACAACTAATTTTGAGTTTTTGAATATTTCTGATATCTTTTTTTTCTTTCTTATCAACAATCTGTTATCCTTAATTTTTATTTGTACTTTTGATCTCGCCTTTCCTTTTATAAATATTTTATCTCCTTCTATAAATACTACTTTTATTTCATCACCTTTTATCTGTATTACCTCTATCTTTTTTGTATTAATTCCAGAATCAAATTTATTGGCTAATATTACTTGCCCGCCTATTATGAATAACAATATATATAAAACTAAATATTTCCTTTTCATTTTTTTACTCCTTTCTGTATATGAAATTTCACTTTGCTATTTTCATATTTCTCCATTTCACTTAAAATAAATTTATAATTTTTCATCTATACGCTTTATTATTTCGCTTTTTTCTAACCCAAGACCTTTCATTTCTTCTACAAATTTTTCGATTGCACTCATTATCATATTTTCTTTCATCTCGACCACCATATCCTCGGATTCATTTATAAATGTTCCTTTCCCTCTTTTTGTTTCTGCCAATCCTCTTATTTGCATTTCTCTATAACATCTTTGGATTGTATTCGGATTCAAATTCAATTCACTTGCTAATTCTCTCTGAGAAGGTAATTTATCTCCGGGATTTAGTTCTTTTTTGATTAATTTTTGTTTTATATGATCTATTACCTGTTCATATATAGGGCCAGAGGTGTCAAAGTCAATTCCCAAGAAATCACCTACTTTCTACTTTTTTAATTTATAACTTATTTTATATTCATAATTTAATCTTACTTTACAATACTAATGTAAATCTATTCTAATTTTCTATTTTATATCTCTAAAATAGAAAGTTTGAAATATAAAAAACCCCTGTAATTATACAGAGGATATACTAGAATATTTTTCTTGATTTTCAAATAAAGTTAATTGTTGTGTTTGTTTTTTCTCTTCATAAAAAACTTTTTGATTATTATCAAAATATATTTTTATAGCTAGTGCTATTTCTTCAATCATTGGAACTACTACTGAATTTCCAACTCTATTATATCTATTTGCAATACTTCCAATCAACTTAAAATCTT
>Ga0307991_1001270_pt1 | contig 17808 bp, 20 predicted proteins | sample EllFjometagen131_FD_203146 | JGI IMG/M metagenome (GOLD analysis project Ga0307991, IMG submission 203146) | Marine microbial communities from Ellis Fjord, Antarctic Ocean - #131 | ecosystem: Environmental > Aquatic > Marine > Unclassified | place: Southern Ocean | collected 2014-10-08 | reverse complement strand
TCTTGTGGTTTTTGTTTTCTTGGTTTTTGTGATTTTTTTTCAGAAAGTTATCTTTTCAAGTAATAAAGATATTAAATACCCTAAAGAAAAGAATGTTATTTTTATTGGAATCGATTCTCTTCAGTATAATCAGATTTTGAAGGAGTGGGGTGCGCCAAGTGAGTCTGCTCCTGATATTTTAAATTTTATTAAAGATTCTACTTATTTTACAAACAGTTGGACGTCTTTTGCTAGAACTACTCCAGCTTATTTTAGTATCTTAACAGGTCTTTATCCGGTTCATCATGGTGTTAGAGCTAATCTTTGTGATCCTAAATACGAATCTCCTGGGAACGTTTACTTAGGGGATATTTTGCGAAAAGAAGGATATTATAGTTTTTATGCCACAGATGATCCGAGTTTTTGTAATCTTCAGAAGCGACATGGTTTTGATAAAATTTTTACACCTCGCAAGGATGTCGCTGCTATGCTTTTGTCAAGCTTTTACAGCTATGCTATTGGCAATATTGCTATTCATTTTGATTCTTTGCCTTGGGTGTTTGATTGTTTGACTAATAATAGAAAACTTGAAGCGTACAATCCGATGGTTTTTTCTAAAGATTTAATCAATGAAATTGATAGCTTGCCTGATCGAAAGAAAAAGTTCATTGTTGTTCATCTATGTTCACATCATTATCCGTATACGTCTTTGTATCCTTATGCAAGAAATCAGAATTTTAAAACAAAATCGGAAAGATGTTTGTCTATGGTAAATGATCAGTTTTCTGCTTTGATAAAATCTTTAAAAAGGAAAAAGCTTTTTGATAATTCTGATATTTTTCTTCTTTCAGATCATGGAAGCGGGTGGGAAGAGAAGCAGAAACGCCTTTCGCATGGCAGTAGTTTTGATTTCTTGTGGGACTATAAGAATATTCTTGCGGTCCATAGTCCAAAAATTAATAAGACGGGTAGTGTTTCTCAGCGCGTCAGAATTATTGATATTTTTCCAACAGTTTTGGATATGCTCAATATTCCGCAATCTTCTAAGATTGACGGAAAGAGCTTGTTGCCTTTAATGGAGGGAAAAGTGGAGCCAGAACAAAGATCTGTTTTTTGCGAAACAGGATATACAATAAACTTTATTTATTATGACGATCTGTCTAATCAGGCAAATCAGATTCAAGGTGAGTTTAAGAATTTTAGAGTAGATCCTGAAACGGGATACGTCTATATTAAAGATAGTCATTATAGAGAGATTTTAATGAAAAAATGGTTTATGATGATTGATGATAATTATCGATTAATAAGTCATCCTTGGGAAAAAAAGGTGTTGTTGTTTGATGCTAATTCTTTAAGTAATGATTATCCTATTGAAGATGAGAATCTTAAAAATATATTTTTAAAGAAATTAAGAAAAACTTTAAATACAAAATGAAGAAACTAGTTTTTTTTATTTTTTTGTTTACCATTTTCTTTTTATATCCTTATGCCATATGGGGATTTGAGAAATCTCCTCGTATTTTTATCGGTCAAGATGTTGATTCGATTGATTCTTATATTAAAGATGTTGGTCATGTCCCTGATGGTTTTATGACGTATACATCTATTCAAGATCTTGAAGGACTTGATTCTTCTTCAGATAAGGGATCAGGCGTTCAATGCGCTCAGGCTCTTATTGATAAATATCCAAATGCACAAATTCAAATAGGGTTTTATGTTGTTGGAGCCTTAAGCAATATTGCAAAAGGTCATCATGATGATAATCTTTTTAGGCTTGCTAGCTGGTTTAAAGAAAATAGTGAGACGCGATTTTATTTACGCATCGGCTATGAATTTGATAATCCTGAAAATAATTATGAACCTGTATTGTATATAAAAGCTTATAAGCATATTGTTGATCGATTGCGCGACCTTGGAGTAAAGAATGTTTTTTATGTTTGGCATTCTTATGCGGCTTTTGTGGAAGGCAATGTTGATCGTTGGTATCCAGGTGATGATTATGTGGATTGGGTTGGAATTTCATTCTTTAATGCATTCAGTCAAAGCAACATGAGCCGTGTTATAAGTATTGCTAGAAAACATAATAAGCTTGTGATGATTGCAGAGGCAACGCCGCAAGGAGTCGGCGTTGAGCAGGGAGAGAGGGCATGGAAGTTTTGGTATAAGCGTTTATTTGATTTTGCTAATAAAAATAATATTGAAATTATTTGTTATATTAATTGGGATTGGGAAACGATTCCTATGTTTCAGGGGCAGGGATGGGGTAATGGGTGCATTGAGGATAATAAAGTTATTTTAAATAGATGGAAAGTTCAAGTCTTTAAGAAATAATAAATTGTTATGAAGGAAAACATACAAAAGGATTAAACTTAAGCTCGTATTTAATTTACTAATTTTAATGTTATAATAATTTTAAATTCGTTTAAACAATTTTAGGTAAATATTATGTATGATTTTATTTTTGATTTAAGTATTATTTTAGTTGGAGCTGCACTTTTATCTATTTTGGCTGTTATTTTAAAGCAACCAATTCTTATTGGATATATTGCCTGTGGAGTTTTAGCTGGGCCTTGGGGTCTCGGACTTATTAAAGAAGTTGGCTTTATCGAATCAATGTCTCATCTGGGAATTACGCTTCTTTTATTTTTAGCAGGACTTTGTCTTCATCCGCAGCATTTATTAAGACTTTTTCAGCGTACGAGCCTTGTAACGATCACAAACTGTTCTGTTTCGTTTATCATCGCATTCTTATTTGCTTTTGTTTTTAAGTTTTCTTTTGTTGATAGCGTTTGGATCGGTATTGCACTAATGTTTTCTTCTACAATTTTGGTGATCAAGCTCCTCCCTACCACGCGCTTGCATCAAGAGAGGATGGGGGCGATGTGCATTAGTATTTTAATCGTAGAAGATTTGATTGCTGTTGGTGCTCTTGCTTTTTTACGAGGCATGCATACAGGAGGTCCTGCATTGTTTGATGTTGCATGGCTTTTGGCTAAACTTGTATTGTTAATTGTTGGTGCTCTTTTATTTGAACAATTTGTTTTAAGAAAATTATTACATCGTGTTGAACGCTTGCATGAGGCGATTTTTATTATTGGCCTTGCTTGGTGTTTCGGTGTTGCAGCGATATCAAATAAGATGGGTCTTTTTTATGAAACCGGTGCTTTTCTTGCTGGGATTGCTCTTGCCCAGCATCCTATTGCGCGTTTTATTGCAGAAGCTTTAAAACCTTTACGCGACTTCTTTCTTGTTCTGTTTTTCTTTGCGTTAGGGTCAAAACTTGATTTGATTATTGTAAAAGGAATTTTTATTCCAGCGCTTATTTTGGCGGGAATTTTTATTGTTGTAAAGCCTTGGCTGTTTAAGAAAATGCTTGTATTGGCCGGAGAAGAAAAGCCTTTTGCCGCCGAGGTTGGTGTACGGTTAGGCCAACTAAGCGAATTCTCACTTCTTATCGCTATCCTAGCGTTAAGCATTAATCATATCAGCGATAGGGCTGTTCAGTTTATCGAGCTTGTCACAATCCTCACTTTTATTATCTCTAGCTATTATGTTGTTTATCGGTACAAAACACCGATTGGAACAACAGAGAAAATGATCAAAGATTAGAGATTTATTCTTTTTTAACAATTCTTCAATAACGTATACTTGACAAATGAATTTTTTAATATATAATTGATAATGGAAATCATTATCAATAAGGAGAATATTCTATGAAGGGTCAAGATCAACAATCTTGGAAAGGGCGACTGCAGGGCAGTGGATATCGTTTTACAAAACCTAGAGAAATGATTTTAGAAGTTCTATCTAGTTCTAAAGAACATTTAAGCGCTGAGAGTATTTTTTTACGAGTTCATAAAAATTATCCAAATATTGGATTAACGACTGTATATCGTAATTTAGAGATTTTAGTTGATATGGGAGCTGTTTCTAAGCTTCATTTTGGAGATGGAAAGGCTAGCTATGAGTTTTCAAGACAGGGTGAGAAGGAGCATCATCATCATTTAGTTTGTCAAAGTTGTCATAAAGTTATTGATTATGTAGATTTTATGAAAGAAGAAAAAGAATTTTTAGAGAAAATTGAAAAAGGATTAAGTAGGAAATATAAATTTAAAATTCAAGATCATGTAATTCATTTTCATGGTCTTTGTCAAACGTGTCAATGAGTTCAAAGAAGGAGGTTTAAGATGCCAGCAAGAAATGGAACAGGGCCTCAAGGAGTTGGTCCTTTGACAGGGCGAGGAATGGGATTTTGCGTGGATAAGAATACTGCAAATTCTCCGGGTGGACAGTTTTTTAATGGAGGTTTTGGTCAAGGGCGCGGTCGTGGATTAGGTAGAGGATTTGGTTTTCGAGCGCAACAAGCTTGGAACAATACACCTATATCAAACAATAAAGAGATGCTACAGCAACAAGCAGTCTTATTAGAGCAAGAGCTTCAGTCTGTGAAAAAACAGATTGAAGATTTTAAAGAAAAAAGTTAATTTTTAGATTCTTAAAAGGAGGGTGTTTTGAAAATTGCCATTTCAACAGACGGAGATCGCGTTTCTCCTCATTTTGGTCGATGTCCAAGCTTTACTTTGGTTAGCGTTGAAGATAATAAAGTTGTTAGTAAAGAAACAGTTGACAATCCTGGTCATCAAGCAGGATTTTTGCCAGAATTCTTAGGGCAAAAACAAGTTAATGTTATTATCGCAGGGGGCATGGGGCAAAGAGCGCGATTACTTTTTCAAGAAAAGAATATTACTCCTATTCTAGGAGCTGATCTTTCTGTTGATGAAGCTGTTGAGGCGTTTTTAAGCAATCAACTTAAGAGTGACGATAGTCCTTGTGTGCCAAAAGCAGGGAAAGGGTATGGATTAGATAAAACAGAATGTGATCATGTTAATGAATAATATTTGTTATTAATTAAAATATTAATTTTGATTTATTTAAAGGAGAAAAAATGAAAGTATGTGTTACTTCTCAGGGTGTAGATTTAGATGCAGCCGTTGATTCAAAATTTGGACGTGCGCAATATTTTGTTGTTGTTGATACAGAATCTTTTGATTTTGAGTTAATCGATAATGCAAATATTAATGGAACAGGGGGCGTTGGTGTTCAATCTGGAAAATTAATGGCTGATAGGGGTGTTGAATGCGTTTTAACGGGTAATATAGGTCCTAATGCTAGTGACACATTAAATGCGGCTGGAATTAAGTTTTGTTTAGGTGCTACAGGAACTGTTAGAGAGACCGTTGAAAAGTATCGAAAAGGTGGATTTTCTGCTTCGCAAGATTCGAATGTTCAGTCAAAAACTGGAGCTTAGAATGAAAGTTATCGGTAAAGATTTAACGCAGGATTTTCTAAAGCGAAGTAAGCTCTATGAGCATTTTGGCTATGATATTATTGAAGAGCGAGATTTGATTGTTTCAAAAGTTGAGCCAATAGGAAGAGAAATCTTAGAGGTTGGAACTGGCAAAGGGTATTTCACTATGGCTTTGGCCATGAGAGGATACAGTTTCGTAACTGTTGATATTTCTAGCGAGGAGCAAAAGTTTGCTAGGAGTAATCTTAAGGCTCTTGGGCTTAACCGGAAGGTTAAGTTTGTTGTTGAAGATGCACGTAAAATTGCAATGGATTCTCAAAGCTTTGAATGTATATTTTGTATTAATACATTTCATCATTTTGCAAATTGTTTTGATGTCATAGGTGAATTTGCTCGATTATGTAAAGAAAGCGGGAAGATTATTATTAGTGATTTTAATAAAAAAGGTTTAAAGATTGTTTCGGATATTCATAAAAAAGAAGGGCGTACTCATAAGCCTTTTAATGTTCCGTGGGTTGAGATTGGAAAGTTTTTGAAGCGCTTAGGATTCGATGTTCAGGTTTTAAATACAAAGAATCAAAAAACATTGATTGCAGAAAGAGGATCTTTTTAGCATTATGATTATTTCAATTGCGAGTGGAAAAGGCGGAACAGGTAAAACAACGATTGCAACGAATCTTGCATCTGCCTTAGAAGATAGATGTCAGTTTTTGGATTGCGATGTTGAAGAGCCGAATGCACATCTTTTTTTGAAGCCAGATATTAAGAGTGAAGAGAAGGTTTTTAAGCTTGTTCCGAAGGCAGATATGTCTAAATGCGTTCTTTGCGGTCATTGCCAGGAAGTTTGTGCTTTTCATGCGATTGCAGTTGTTGGCAAAAAGCATCTTGTTTTTCCGGCGTTATGTCATGGGTGCGGTGCATGTGCGCATCTTTGCCCCTATCAGGCTATTATTGAAGAAAAAAAACAGATTGGCGTTGTTCAGATTGGAGAAGTAGATAATATTGATTTCTTTTGTGGATATTTGAATGTTGGCGAAGCGATGGCTCCACCTGTGATTCGAGAAGTAAAGAAATATATTAAGAAGGATTGCGATGTTATTATCGATGCTCCGCCAGGAACAAGTTGCCCTGTTATTGAGGCTGTTAAAGGTAGTGATTTTTCTATTCTTGTTACAGAACCGACACCTTTTGGTTTGAATGATCTTAAACTGGGTGTCGAAGTTTTAAGGAAATTAGGAATTTCTTTTGGTGTTGTTGTTAATCGTTCAGATTTAGGAGATGATAAAACAACTCAATATTGCGATAAAGAGAATATTGATATTTTAATGAGCATTCCTTTTGATCGAGAAATAGCTCAAAGTTATTCAAAGGGTATTTTGATGGTTGATGCGATACCTGCGTATCGACAAAAATTTCTAAAATTATGGGATATTATTAAGAAAAGAGTTTTAAAGTGAAGCAAATTCTAGTTATTAGCGGAAAAGGGGGAACAGGTAAAACTGTGGTGACAGCTGCATTTGCATCGTTGGCTAAAAACAAAATTTCAGTGGATTGTGATGTCGATGCTGCTAATTTGTATCTTTTGCTGAATCCTGAAATTCAAGAGAGTTTTGATTTTAGAAGTGGAAAAACAGCTTTTATCAATCAGGATCAATGTTCTTCGTGCGGATCTTGTCAAGATATATGTCGTTTTGATGCAATCAAAAAAGATTCTTTGGGTAAGTTTCTTATTGATCCTGTTTCTTGTGAAGGGTGCGGTCTTTGTGCTCGCGTGTGTCCATCCCAAGCGATTACAATGAAAGAAAACTTATCTGGGCAATGGTTTATTTCTAACACACGTTTTGGATTATTTGTTCATGCGCGACTTGGTATTGCTGAAGAAAATTCTGGGAAATTAGTTGCGACAGTTAAACAAAAAGCAAAAGAATTGGGAAAGAAAAATAACGTTGATTGGATTATTGCTGATGGTTCTCCTGGAATTGGGTGTCCTGTGATTGCATCTTTATCTGATGTTGATTGTGCGGTTATTGTTTGTGAGCCGACAGTTTCTGGAATTCATGATGCAAAACGAGTGATTGAAGTTGCAAATCATTTTAAAGTTCCTGTTAAGATTATTGTTAATAAATTTGATTTAAATATAGAGATGACATTGAAAATAGAGGATTTTGCTAAAGAGCATGATATCGAAGTTGCTGGAAGAATTCCGTTTGATAAGAAAGTTGTTGAAGCGGTTTCATGTGGGAAAACCGTTATGGAGATAGGCGACAAGGAGATATCTGAGTGTTTTTCAAATATTTGGGAGAAGGTAAGTAGGGGAATATAAGTGATATGGTAAGAAAGAAAAAACGAAAAGCTCTTTCTGTTGGGCCGAGCGAAGATTGTAATTGTGCAATTTGTGTTTTTACAAAATCACATGCGCCGGGTGATAGTTATGATGTTAAAGATTGTCCGAAGTATAATACAAAAAAGCCTTCAAAATGATATTAGAGCAAGCTATTAAGAAAGTTTCACGCAATCTTTCTGATCTTAATTTTTTAGATCAAAGGGTTAAGATTCAAGCTAAGGTATTGTCTCCGCAAGAAGCTATTGGAAATCCTGAAGAATATGATTTTCCTCTTTTGAAGGGAAAAGAGAGGATTGTTGAGGCAAAATTTAGAGAGTGTCTGGGTCATGCTTTTACAGATATGCATGGAGGATTTCAGGGAAGCTTAAAAGAAGTTTTTGAAATGCCGTCATCAAATAATTATCGAAGATCTTTGCAGGTTGCAACGATAAATGCTTTATCTCGATTTTTAGGCAAGGCAAGAAATACAGTTCATTGTCGAGATCAGGAGCCAAAACAATGCGCGATTGAATCTGTTAAGAAAATAAAACAAGAGTATCCTAAGGTTAAGAAAATTTGTTTTGTAGGATTTCAACCGGCACTCATTGATGCATTTTCTAAAGAATATAAAATCAAAGTCTTAGATTTAGATAAAGATAACATTGGTAAAGAATTCTTTGGGATTAAAGTTTTAGATGGTAGTAAAGATATTAAAGAATCTTTGTTGTGGGCAGATCTTATTTTAGCGACGGGAACAACAGTTGTTAATGGTACCATAGATTCTATCTTAAAAATAAGAAAAAAAGAAGACGTTATTTTTTATGGTGTAACAATCGCTGGTATTGCGGAGTTTATGCATCTTAACAGATTGTGTTTTGCAAAGGAGTAGAAGAGAAGTTGCTTTTAATCGTTTTTTTAATTGCTTTTATTTTTTCTATGTTTGGGCTAGGCGGCGGACTTTTTTATATGCCTGTTTTTATGTTGTTCTTTGAAGATCCACACACAGCGGCGTTGTTAAGTTTTTTGTGCATTCTTTTAACATCGGGATCATCGGCGATTAAACATTTTAAAGTTAAAAATGTTGATTTGCGCTTAGTTGGTTTTTTGGGCATTCCTATGATGGTCATGGTTTTTGTATCAGGTTTTTTTGTTCATTCTATTGATCAAGAACTGATAGCTAGAATTTTAGGGATGACTCTAGTTTTAGCAGGGCTAGCATTAAGTTTCCCGCTAAAAACATTAAATTTTTTAAGTTGGGTTTCAAAATATTTCTATAAAGTTTGGCCAGACAAAGATTTTCCTTTTCATCCTTTCTTGGCTACGCCTTTGGCTGCTATTTTAGGATTTTTTTGTGGAGTTTCGGGGGTTGCTGGAGGAGTCTTTGAAATTCCTATAATGATTGGATTTTTGAGGTCTTCGCCACATTTAGCGGTTGGGACGTCTTCTTTGATTGTTTTCTTGTCTGGTTTTCTCGGCGTGATGAGTCGATTTTGTTTTTCGTCGGAAAGTTTCCAGATTGATAGAATAGCTTTAATTTTTATTTTAATTGTTGTTTTTGTTGGAGCGCAAATCGGTTCAATGATCTCCATTCGCATTAATAAAAAAGTTTTCAAGAAAATATGTGGAATTTTTATTATGCTAATTGGATTTTATTATATTTTTAAAACGATTCTTTAGGAGAAAAAATGCTGACATATGAAGAATGTGTGCCATGTTTTATAAAACAAATTGATGAAGCTGCAAAGCTTGTTAGTGATGATAAGAAAATACAAGATGAGATTATTAAAGATGCGACTAGTCTTCTTCATAATATTAATTTTAAGATGCCTCCACCGCAAATGGCTCAAAATATTTATCGAATGATTGAGCAAAAGATGGGGAGACAGGATCCTTATTTAGAGATAAAAAAGAAAAGTAACGCTATGGCGATGTCTCTTTATCCGAGATTAAAAGAGAAAGTAAAAGAATCTCAGGATTATCTTTTAACAGCGTTAGAAATTGCGATATCTGGAAATATCATAGATTACGGGGCAAAGAATTCTTTAGATATTGAAAAAGAAATTGAAAATCTTTTTGAAAAAGATTTTTCTGATAAAGATAAGATTGTTTTTCAGTATGAAGAGTTTAAGGGTGATCTTAATAAGACAGATGAGATTCTTTATTTGGCAGATAATGCCGGGGAAGTTGTTTTTGATCGAGTTTTAATCGAGGAGCTTTCAAAAACAAAAAAGATTGTTTATGCTGTACGTGAAAAACCAATTATCAACGATGCTTTAAAAGAAGATGCCTTAGAGTGCGGAATTGATAAACTTGCTAAAGTAATTTCAAGTGGCTCAGACGCTCCGGGAACTATTTTGAAAGAATGTGATCCAGATTTTGTTGAAATGTTTAATCAATCAAAGTTTATTATTAGTAAGGGGCAGGGCAATTATGAGACTCTGAGTGATCTTAAGAATGAATCGATTTATTTTCTTTTTAAGGCTAAGTGTCCTGTTGTTGCAAGAAATGCTAAAGTTTCTGTTGGTAATATTGTTTTGATGAAAAATATTCAACAAGGATAAATTATTTTATGATTTCTAAAATAAAATTATGCTTTAAGCATCAAACAAGAATTGATAGATTTAAGAATATTAAATTTCAAAGTGGCATCAATGTTGTTATTGGGCCAAACGGATCGGGTAAAAGTTCTCTTTTAAAGGCGATTGTTCAATGTCGAGATTGTAAAAGAAGTCATGATGCGGTAACGAAATATCATTATTTTAATAGTGAAACAATGAATCCTCATCGTCATTCAAAATATTTAAAAGGAGTTATTGGATCTGTTATAAAGGTTCGGGCAATGTTTTCGTCTCACGGAGAAACTATGCGCGATGTTTTGCGTCATTTTCAGTTTAAGCCTGGCGATTGTTTTCTTTTAGATGAGCCAGAGGATGGTCATGATCTTCAATGGATTATAAGAATTTACAATGGCTTAAAGAAGATAAATTCATTAGGATGTCAGGTTGTTGTTGCTTCACATCATCCAGTATTTTTAAAGGATTCAAATATTGTTGAATTAAAAAGAGGATATTTAAAAAGAATTATGAAACTAATGGGAGAATACACAGATGGAAATAGTAGAAAAATTAAATAAAATTGTAAGGATTGATGAAGAAAAATGTATTGGATGCGGTTTGTGTATAGATATGTGTCCAATGAAGATACTTTATATTGATGATCAGGATGGAAAATGTAAAGTGAGCGATGAGAACAAGTGTGATAAGCTTGCTGGTTGTCAGCGGGTTTGTCCAGTGGATGCAATAAAAATATGCAAATAAAAATATTGTTTAATAATCAGTCGAAGCATTCTAATTTTCAATCAGGATGGGGTTTTAGTTGTTTAATCGATAACGATGTCCTTTTTGATGTTGGGGCAGACGCTGAGTCTCTAGAAAAGAATATTGAATTATTGAATATTGATCTTTCTTTGATTAAGCATATTATTATTTCACACGATCATTGGGATCATACTGGTGGTCTTTGGTGGATTTTAAGCAAGATAAGAAATGTTTCTGTTTATGTTTGTCCTGGATTTTCAAAAGAATTTATTGAAAAGCTTGAATCGACGGAAGCTAGAATTGTTCAGTGTGTGGCTCCTCAGCCGATTGTGCGTGGCGTTATTTGGACAACGGGACAAATACAGGGAAGCTATAAGGATAATTTGATTTCTGAACAGTCTGTAGTTATCGAGAATCAAAATAGCGTTTCAGTTATTACAGGTTGCGCGCATCCAGGTATTATTGATATCTTAAATAAGGTTAAAGAAAGTTTTCCAAAAAAAGATTTTAATTTAGTTTTGGGGGGCTTTCATCTTCATAAAACAGATGAAGAAAATATTAAAAGTATTGTTCAGAGTTTTCGAAATCTGAAAGTTAAGAAAATTGCGCCTATGCATTGCACTGGCGATGTGGCTATAAATTTGTTAAAAGAAGAATACGGGAATGATTGTTTATTGTTCGGTTCTGGTGATATTATTGATCAGAATCTTTCTTAAGACCTTTAATCATATCTGAAAAATCAATTGTGATAACTTTGCCCTCGGAGGAAGCTTTTTCTTTTGGAAGGGGATCTTGTAGTTTTTTAATCTTTTCAAAAGATAAAGTTTGTTTCTTATCTTGGCGAAGATCGCTTAATGACACAGAGGAAAAGTCATTGAAATCGTAAGCGTGAAATGTTTTTATGATAGCGTCAATAATTTCATCTTCATAATTTTTGTCAGGCGGAAAATCACTATTTTGAAATTTAAAGTTAATTCGATTCTTGATTTGCCTTGAAACAAAATCTCTCATCTTAATGTCGTATGATTCGACATGTTTTCCTTCTTTATCGTTTTTAATTTCATCTGCTCCATAGGGCTCATTGTGAATGCGTACCATATATTCATCGGCAGGAAGGGCTCCTGATTGATATTTCTTTAAATCTTCTGTATAAAATGTCGTCATCATTTCAATACCGTCTTTGATATCTGCAATAATAACTACAATAAATTTTGGTGGATTCTTAGCTGTAAAAAAAGCGCGAGATAACGCGTTTGTAATATTTTGATACTTATTATTAAAGGTTTGTGTATATCGATTTGTTATTCCGTTGGGAGGAGCCATTTTAAAAGCGGGTACAACATCGTATTCGATTTCTAAAGTACTATTGTTAAAAATGCTTTCAACGAATTGAAGGATGTATTTTTTTTCAACAGTTCTAGATGTCCCGCTAGCGGCTATGGCAAAAAGAGGTTTTTCGATTGGGATATAAATCCAAAAAGTATCGCCTTCCCATTGAGCAACAGGTTTTAGGTTATGATCATTTTCTAGAATCTGTATTATTTTTCTTTCAGATTCAAGACGAGAAAGAGGTTGTTGTTCTTTTTTTGAAGAGCAACCTGCTATGGCAAGAAAAATAAAAACTAAGACAAAATATATTCTTATTAATTTCATGATTTATTTTGATCTTCAGAATTATCACCTTGAGATAATCCATTATTTTTTTGAGGTTTAGCTGCTGGCTCAACTCCAAATTTCTTAAAAATTTCTTTAATTTCATAGTGTTCAAGATCGCCCTTTTTAACGAGGTCAGAAGCAAATTGTTCTAAAAGATCTTTGTGATGGGTTAAAATTTCTGTTGTATTTTTAAGACAGCTTTGAAGAATATCTTGAACATCAGCATCTAAGGTTTCTTTACTCTTTTCTGAAATAGATAATCCATTAGTATGGGGGGAACCCATAGCCATAAAATCACCGATTAAGCCTGATTTGCCCATACCTAGAGACCAGACCATTGTTTTGGCCACACTCATAGCTTTATAAAAGTCGCTGGAAGGACTGCCGCCAACACCTGTTGTGCTTGAGCCTATGCATACTTTTTCTGCCACATACCCGGCTAAAGAAATTTGAATTTCAACGCATAATATTTCATAAGTTTGAGCAGCTAAGGCAAGATCTTCGATGTCTCGATTCCAGATATAGCCTAATGCACCCTTTCTTGGTCTAACGGTTGCTTTAATGACTTCATGATAAGGGTGAAGCATATAGGTAATAATGGCATGTCCCGATTCATGATAAGCTGTGTTTAATATTTCCTTTTTGCTATATTTCTCTCTTGAGAGAGCTCCAATAGAAATGCGGTCATACGCAAGCATGAGATCTTTATGAGTAATGGTGTCGCGATCATCTCTCATGGCAACAAGGCCAGCTTCTCGAATAATATTATCAACATCAGAAGGAGTTGTTCCAACTGCAATGCTAGCCCAACGATTTGAGTCAACATCATCAGCAATGCTGACTTTCTTAAAATAAAAATTAAAAAGTTCTTTGCGATCATCGAGGGTAGGGTAAGAAATATGAATTTTTCTCTCTAATCGTCCTGCACGCGTAATTGCAGAATCGATGCCATGCTCTTTAACGTTTGTTGCAGCAAGAACGACAATATTGTTCTCTGTTTTTCTAAGTCCATCAATTTCTGCTAAAAATTGATTGACTGTAGCATTGTGAGATTGAGCGCCGCCACCGTCTTGCGCATGAAACCGAGGGTAAGCAAAGGCATCAATTTCATCAATAAAGATAATGCATCCACCTTCAGCTTGGGCAACTTTACGCGCTTCTTCAAAAATGCTTTTTACTTTCTCAACGCCTGTTCCAATGTAGATGCCAACAAATTCACTTCCTGGAACAGAGATAAAAGGAAAACCTGAGGCGGTAGCCATGGCCTTGGCGAGATATGTTTTTCCGCAACCAGGGGGGCCGAACATAATAATTCCTTTAATGATCTTTCCACCGACGGCTTTTAAAAGATTTCGTTCGCGCAACAGTTTCACAATTTCCCAGGCCTCTTCCTTAACATCGGACATGCCAATAACTTCTTCCCACTGAACATTGACTTTATCGCTTAAAATTTTATCTTCACCCATTTTCTCGACAGAGGAAATGACTCGATTTAGGCCAGCTTTCATATCTTCGTTATTGACTATTTTTCGGTTATTACGCATAGCAATAACAGCAGCTTCGCGTACTAAATTGCTGATATCTGCAGGGGCAAACCATTGAGCTTTTTCTGCAAAATATTTAATATCTATCTTTTCGTCAGATGCAACTTTGGTTAAATAATATTTCAATAATGCTTCACGTTCTTTAGGATTTGGCTTGTTAATATAAATTTTTCGATCAAAACGTCCTGAACGCATTAAGGCTGGATCAAGATCATCTTCTTTGCAATTGGTTGCTGCAAAAACAACAATGTTATTTTCCTTGTAACGCAATCCATCCATTTCTGTTAAAAACTGATTGATTGTTGCGTTGTGAGAAGTGGTTGCGCCATAGCCTTTTTCAAGCTGACGAGGTTGTGCAAAGGCATCAATTTCATCAATAAAGATAATGCATCCACCTTCAATTTGAGCCATATTGCGCGCTTGTTTAAACAGTGCTTTGATACGCGCGGCACCTTGACCCATAAACATTGCAACAAATTCACTTCCTGATGCAGTTACCATAGGAAGGCCGCAGGCAGTTGCCATAGCTTTAGCAAGATATGTTTTACCACAACCAGGAGGTCCTAAAAACATTGTTCCTTTGATGATGTTGCCACCAATGGCTTTGACCATGGATCGGTCTTTTAATAGTTTCACGATTTCCCAGGCTTCTTTTTTAGCATCTTCCATGCCAATAACATCATCCCATTTGACATCCATTTTTGAGGCATCTAGTTTTTTCTTCGAAAAGCCTCCAACCATTCCTCCCGAAAGCATAAAATATTGAACAGCGAACATGCCAATAACAAAAAACAAGACATAAAGAAACATTATAGGCAATTGCGCTATGGCTTGTCCGCTAATTTGACGCTTTTGAAAAGATTCCATGGAATTGTAGTTGCCGACGCCAGAAAACACATAATATGTAAGACTACCTAGAATAGCAACGGCAAGCGTAATGAGTAAAATTCGAATCCAATACATTTTTAAGAAGATAGTTATTCTCTTTATATTCATTAAAATTTCCTTTCAAAATAAAGGTTTGATACTGATAGAAAAAATTCTTATAAAATCTAATATTAGTCAAGAATATCATATCAAAATACGTAAGTCAATTATATACATATAAGTATATAAATTTATATTTAAAGTGAATATTTCCGGGCCTTTTAGGAATTCCTAAAAGGCCCATTTTGTTTATCTACCACTCGATAATTCTTGACTTCAAAAATAATTTGTGTTAATGTTGTCAAATTAAAGCAGGGACTAAAGTCTAATAATTCGAGGCATTTAAATTATTTTATTGGAGGTTTAATTCGCATGGCAAAAATTACACAAGTTAAGGGACGTCAAATTTTAGATTCTAGAGGCAATCCTACTGTTGAGGTAGATGTTTATCTTGATACAGGTATTATGGGAAGAGCTGCAGTTCCATCAGGCGCTTCTACAGGAGAGCATGAAGCTGTTGAGCTTCGCGACGGAGATAAAACAAAATATATGGGAAAAGGCGTAACAAAAGCTGTCAATAACGTTAATACAGTTATTGCTGATAAAGTTGTTGGGCTTGAGTCAAATTATGAAGCTATTGATCAAATTCTAATTGATCTAGATGGAACAGAAAACAAGGCTAAGCTCGGGGCAAACGCTATTTTAGGTGTTTCTTTAGCTGTGGCTAAAGCAGATGCATTAGATAAGAAAATTCCTTTTTATGCTTATCTCGGCGGAGATGATGCTAAGATTTTACCAGTTCCGTTAATGAATATTTTAAATGGCGGTATGCATGCGGATAATAATTTAGACATTCAAGAGTTTATGATCGCACCTTTAGGAGCTTCAAGCTTTAAGGAAGCGCTTCGTATGGCTACAGAAGTTTTTCATAATTTAAAAAGTATTTTAAAGTCAAAAGGTCTTTCAACCTCTGTTGGAGATGAGGGTGGATTTGCTCCTAATCTTGTTAATAATGAAGATGCGCTTAAACTTATTATTGAAGCGATTGAAAAAGCAGGATATAAATCAGATAAAGATATTTTTATTGCCCTTGATTCAGCCTCTTCATCATTTTATAAAGATGGCGGATATAGTTATAACGGAAAAATAATTTCAGCTGAAGAGTTAGTTGATGTTTACGGAGATATGATTAAACAATATCCTGTTATTTCTATTGAAGATGGATTAGATGAAAATGATTGGGCAGGCTGGCAAAATATGACAGCTAAGCTTGGAAATAATATTCAAATTGTCGGCGACGATTTATTTGTTACAAACGTTAAACGTTTAGAAGAAGGTATCAAGAAGAATGTTGCTAATTCTATTTTGATTAAAGTTAATCAAATTGGAAGCTTGTCAGAAACACTAAAGACAATTAAGTTAGCTAAAGAGAATAAATACACATCGATTATTTCTCATCGATCTGGTGAGACCGAAGATGTGACAATTGCTCATTTAGCCGTGGCAACAGGTGTTGGACAAATTAAAACAGGATCACTTTCTCGAACAGATCGTTTATGTAAATATAATGAGCTTCTTCGCATTGAAGAAGAGCTTGGTGAGAAGGCTGTATATGCCGGTCCGTTGTGGGGAAAGATAGTCTAAGGATTTAGCGTTGCGAAATGCGATTTGGCTTTTTATTATTGCGATTGTTGTTTTAGCTGTGTTTTTGCCGTCTTATCGAAGTATGCAGAAATTGAAGAATAAGAATTTGCAATATGAGGGACAGATTCAAGAGTTAAAGCAAAAACAATTGAAGCTTTCCGAAGAACTTAAACGCCTTGAATATGATCCAGAGTATTTGGAGAAAATAGGTCGAGAAGAAATGGGCCTTATTCGTAAAGGTGAGACAGTCTATAGAGTTGTACCAGAGTAATATCGTTCTAAATAGATTTATGGGGAAGTGGTCGCGGGCTAATTCTCACTTTATGTGAAAATTGTCAAAGCGTTTTCCACGACACCTCATTAAGAGAAAACGCGGGGTAGAGCAGTCCGGTAGCTCGTCAGGCTCATAACCTGAAGGTCGCAGGTTCGAATCCTGTCCCCGCAACCAACTTAACCCTTTGTAGGCCTAGCGCTTACAGAGGGTTTCATTTTTGGTGGTCTCGCCGAAATTTCCGCCGTGCTAGCACTGTGCTAGCAAACTTCATAAGCGTTTGCATTATTATTTGTAGTGATGAGTATTGTTTTCTCTTTTTGTCTGTTGTTTGTTATAATAAAACAAATTTCAGTTCAGTTTTTAACAATGAGAGGATAAATTGAAGAAAAACAATCTCCAGCTTAAACAATCGCCGGATAAGTATTCATACGATAGAGAATTTTTTTATCCTACAGAAGTTTTCTGCCAGACAAAATATAAGAATTATTACGTTCGCGGGCAGATCTTAGAATTTCCCTATCCGGCAGGATTTCATTCAGAAGATTTTTATTATCGGCTTTATTTGTTGGTCCTGGTAAGCCCCTCGTTTGATAATACGAAATTTCCTGTTTTAGCGAAAGATTATCGATTTGGGAAAATCTTCGGCAAGACAAAAACAGATTTTCAATCAATCAAACCTTCGTTGATTAAAAATAAACACGAGAAAATGCCGCCTTCATGCACGTTTAAATTAAAAGATTTTGGTATCGTTGAAAATGATTATTTAAGAAAGGGTTTAAGCCAAGAACAAGATATGGTTTTAGTGAGTGTTGGCATGGATCCTGCAGGGGAGGTAG
>Ga0307991_1001269_pt1 | contig 17824 bp, 13 predicted proteins | sample EllFjometagen131_FD_203146 | JGI IMG/M metagenome (GOLD analysis project Ga0307991, IMG submission 203146) | Marine microbial communities from Ellis Fjord, Antarctic Ocean - #131 | ecosystem: Environmental > Aquatic > Marine > Unclassified | place: Southern Ocean | collected 2014-10-08 | reverse complement strand
AGTTGCTCCATGCAGAACAAAGAACTTAGGCGGATGAAGTATATCTTCCCTGTTTACGCTTGCACTGTCGACAAGGGCATTAACAAGGCGTAACTCCATTTCACTCTACTGTACTATAAAATTGTGATGGATTCTACAAAAAAAAATAGATTTTTTAATCTTACATTAAAAATTATTACAACTTTATTCATAATTATAATAGTTAGGGTGTTTTTTTTAACAATAATCAACAATGAAAGAGTTAAAGAATATAATGATCCTAAAGTTGCAAACGAAGTTATTAGGGGTACAATAGTAGATGCTAATGGTAGAATATTAGCAATCGAGGTACCCTACTATAGTTGTAGCTTTAGAGTTGATGAAATTTCAAACCTTGAAGAAATTGCAACCCTGTGTTCACCTTATCTTGAGATGAGCGTGGCAGAAATAATTAAAACAGCCAATGAATACCAACTTCAAGCTCTAATCAAAAATAGAATTAATGATGATTTGGTAGAACAATTCATTAAGGTAATTGATAATCAAAATCTCTCTAATATAGTAAAGATAGAAAATAAAAGCGGAAGAGATTATGTTAGCAACTTTCATGCTTGTCAAACAATAGGATTTGTTGGAGCAAACAACATGGGACTTGAAGGAATAGAGTATACCATGAATGATTATCTATCTCCTGCCCCACGCCTTAAAGAGGAGATAACTTATGGAGATGAAGTTCAATTAACTCTTGATATGGACATTCAATATCTTTTAGATTTGGAGGTTCAAAAAATAAATAGAAACTTTGATCCACAGTCAATTGTTGCAATGATACTTGATGCAAACAATGGTGATATTCTAGCAATGACAAGCTATCCTTGGTATGATTTGAATGATTTCCAAAACAGTACGTCAGATGAAAAGCAAAATAAAGCAATTACTATGCTGTACGAACCAGGCTCGGTTTTTAAAATCTTCTCATTGTCACTATTGCTTGAATTGGATCAAGCAGACTTTGAAACTCCATTCATATGTGATGGTTCCTACACCTTTACAGAAAAAGGTGTTCCCATAACCATTAAATGTACCCACAATCATGGAACAGTTACTCCAGAATCTATGCTTAAAGTTTCTTGCAATGGCGCAATATCTAATTGGGCCCTTCAAACAGATAGTAATGAATTTTTTGAAAAGCTCAGTCAGTTAGGATTCGATTCCAAAGTTGATTTGCCTTTAAATGGTATTGCAAGATCTAGAATTAGCGATCCATCCTTATGGTCCATTAGATCCAAACCAACCATCTCTTTTGGCCAAGAAATGTCAACAACAGCCCTTAGCATAGTAAGTGCTGCAACAGCAATAGCGAATAATGGGACTCTGATTAAACCACATATTATAAAATCAATTAAAGACAATGATGGAAACATCATTAAAGAAAGAAAAATTGAATACGGTAATACAGTATTTTCATCTTCGGTTTGCGATATTGTTCTAGACGGAATGATGCAAGCAACTCAAGAAGGAGGAACTGCTACAAAAACCGCAATCGAGAACCTCAATATTGGATCTAAAACAGGTACAGCACAACTCTACAACAGTGAAACTAAAAGTTATGAAGATGGTGGGGTTCTTGCCTCCACTCTTTCAATAGTTCCTCTCGATAATCCAAAATACATCATATACTTTGCAGCAAAGGCGCCAACAAAAGGATCAATTTGGGGCTCAAATATTGCAGGACCAGCAATACATGGAATACTAGAAGGTTTGATTTCACAAAACAAATTAACACTTAATAATTAAATTAAACTATATTAGCACCTAATAAATGAAAACCTATGAAGCCTTTTAAAAATACACTTTTGTTTTAAATTATAAAAGATATAATTCTCTAGCCCTCTTAGTGTTCCCTTCCAAATATTTCCACATACAGCCCAAATTCCCGCGCAGGTTGTAACGAGTAATTTAATTTTACCTTATTTTATGCTCCAAAATCATTAATTTTCAGTATTCTAGGATTCATTCCATTTTAATCCCAATGCTTTTAAGATAATCTTTTGGGATGTATTCGTTTCCATATATACCTTTTGATTTGTTCCAGGGTATTCAAGTTCTATAAGAGATTCCATTCTGTTTAAAATCTCATGATAATTTTTTATTTTGCACTTCTTTAATTTATAATGCTTACTCTTTAAATCATTTTTAAATAAATTCAAAATTATCAATTCAATGAAAAGAATGAATTCTCTCCCAATATTGGCTTCTAGGATATGAAATCTAGAGGTATACCCATCAATGGAGTTTTTATAATCGTCAAAAAATATTTCAGAAGTGTTCCTTCCTGCATAAGCCTCATAGGCTTTTGCTCCATCTTTTTCACTATCAGTATAAAGACACCAGTATCCACTATAGCTATTGTTAAATTCTAATTGAGCTTCTGCATTGTCTTTTAATTGTTTTCCTCTCTTTGGAGTAGTTTTATGAAAAAAGTACTTATCATAAAGATCTTTGTGTTCTGCAACTTCTTTTCCTGAGTGCAATTCATCTCTAAGGTTGTTTAACATCTTAAAAAACTTCTTTTCGTCTATACTTCTTCTTAATGAATCATAATAAACATGAATCCAATAACGATGATGATCCATTAATATTGTTTTAGTTGCACATTGCAAATCTTTAAGGGTACCTTTTGAATCCATTACCTTTATTGTTCCTGCAGTAGTAAGTAGCTTTGCTTTTTTGTTATCTATTACCTCATATTGCCATTTCACAGAACTTGGTAAAGGAATTAAAAACTTATCTCCTTGCTCTACAATGTTTTGCAAATTTTCTTTACTAAAATATCCTCTATCCAAGACAAAGCATATATTGCGAGTTGTAAGGTTATTGATTCTAGCTGATAGATTTTTAATGGTCTTGCTATCATGAAGAGATCCATCATAAAGACTATACCATACAGGAATGTTGTTTTTCTGAGATGAAAGTATGGAGAGGTTTTTTTGAGGATAAGGTTCATGTCCGTGAGTGTACACAAACTGTACTTGAGAGTCATTTTTACAATTACTTTTTATGTTTGTTGAATCAAAACAGTAATATCCTTTGGAATTAATATTTGAATTAACCCATTTTTTAAGGAATTCCTCAATTTTAGATGGAGTTATCCTCTTTAGCAATTCAGATACTCTTTGTGATGTTATGGGATATTTAAGTTTTTTTGAATGGTTTTCTATCCATTGTCCTGACCAAGAAAATGCTTGATTTGTACATATATTGTATTTAGCAATAGATAATACTTCTTCGGCATCTGCTTTGCTTTGAAGAGTTTCTGATAAAAACCTTCTAATTGAATTGTCTTCGATATATTTTTCAAGCAATAATTCAGCTCCAAGTGAAGTAACCTTTATTGGAGAATGAATTTTAGAGGTTGTTTTTTGCGCTTTTTTTGATGATATTTTTTCTATCTTTGCAGCCTTACTTTCTTCTTGAAGCTTCATTTCTAACTTGGATCTGCTATTATAAATGACATCACCATCAATTGTTAGCTTCTTTCCTATCAGCTTTCTCTTATATCGTGCTTGTTTTTTTTCAGCATCCCAATAGCAATTCTGCTTATATACATAATAATAACCTTGTTTTTCATTCTAAATATCTTTAATAGTATCTGGTGACATTTTTTAACTTTACTCGTTACATATTGTAACGAGTTTTAAATAAAAAATCTAGTCTAAAAGCTTACTATATATAAAATAAATTTATTTTTTTATAATTCTCGTTACAACCTGCGCGGGAATTTGAGATAGTTATCCGAGAAGACTATTGTAAAGCCATATAATAAAACAATTTATTTTAAATCTTCTCAGATAAACTTTAAGTTATTTTACTTGATTTTTAAAAAATCAGGTATCTCTTTCTCGCTGGGTATAGTTGTTTCCAAACTTCCAGCATTATGAGAAAACCATTTTTCATTCCATTCCTTTAAATGCTCTTCTACGGTATTTTGCGTTAGCTCAGCATAAATTTTATGGATAAAACCCATAATATATACGGTGCTTACTTATTAAAGGATATTTGAAGGTAATAAATTATGCAAACTTATTTTTAGATAAATCTATTATTAGTAACAATTTGTTCTCAAAGGTTTGGAATGATGGAAGGTTGTCATACTCGACAAACAGCTTACGTAAGCTGTTTGTCGAGTATGTCTTTTGTTCTTCGCCCGTTCGGTCGTCCTTCCAGGCTTTATTGGGCAAACAAATTTAGAACCTTTTTGTACAATTTTTTTTAATCTTCCTTGAACAATTATTGGCGAATCTCCGGCAAAAGCATATATTAAATCGTCTTTAAAAATACCTACAAATTTGTTTCTATTTACTTGGTATTCGTATTTGTTATTCTTATCTTTTCGTACATCTCTAATTTCTATATTTACTTCTTCTTCCATTACCATCAACATGGTTACTGCTAGTATAGTTGCCCAGAAATCTTGCTTTACAGAATTTTCAGTTTTTCCTGAAAAGTTCTCCAAATGAAATCGATCCTTGAGCGTTTTGTAGATACATTCTTCGGCCCATCTTTTGAAATAGAGCACCTTCAATTCTTCAGTGGTATGCTCACAATCATTTGTAATAAGGGTTTCCAATTGTCCAGAAGGTAATAACCATTTAACAACTCTAATCTTATTTCCATTGAGTACTATTGATTCATCACAACCTATAGCTTTAGCATCAATTTCACAGTTGAACTTAGTTCCGCAACGCATCAAATATTTAAAATTTAATTCCTCAAACTTACTAATTAGTTCAGAAGAAGGATACCCTCGATCAAAAATAAACAGTGTATTTTCTTTATCTGTAAAGGAGTTATTATAATTGTTTAAATGCTCTATAGCACAAGTACGTTCCTGATTCTCATTCATTAAAATAGCATCAATTATCCTATAATTGGAAATATCAAATAAGCATGAGCCCAAAGCTGTTGGTGAAGTTGCACCTGCTCCAGTAGTAAAATAATTATCTTGATAATAAGGAAGATTAGGCATTGCAATTTTTGTTCCATCAATTGCTAATAATCTCCAACCGTCTTTTTTTCTTTTAGGTTTTGCTGCTAGTTCTCCATTATATTCAGCTTTAATCTGTTCATTAAATATGAAGACAAAAGGATACTCATTTATTTGATTTCTTGCTTTACTAAAGGCTTGTTGTGAAACTTTCATTTTTTTTCCTTTTCCTTTTATCTTACCTTTGTACAGAACTTCTGAAAGCCTGTCTAATTTAAGACTTGTGGTCTCTCTGCCAACATCAAGTATAGTATAGAAAACATCTGAAAAACTCAACTTCCTTTTACGTGTGAAAACTGTAATATTACCTTCAACTCTAGATCTTTTCAGGATTTCTGCCTCGTTATAAATATCTAAAAAATGTTGCACCCAAGCTCTGTAAATAGGAGTCATATACACCTCATAACTTATATAATAATTGTATCAAATTGATTTCGTTATTATATAACATATGACCATAAAAGTCAATAACTTGTTACTAGATAGCAATTAAGTTTAAATTATTTTATTTATTTTTTGGCTATTTTCCTTAAGTTGTGAACATTGATTTAATATAGGAAAACAACATTCTATTCTGTTAGATAATAAAACAGTGACTATAAATGAACAGGAACTTAAAGGATTTAAATTCTTAGAAGTTCAGCTTGATATGAACGAAAAACTGGAAATGACTAAAAAAAAGCGTATAGAAAATACTGTTATCTATACTGAAAACCATACAGAAAAAAATTTACTACAAAGTTTAAACTTCTCCTTATGGAAAAAGTATTTGTACTTTCTATTCCTACAATGATTGCATATCCAAATAACCCCGAAATGTGGGTTAAACCATTTATTTTGACACTTTAATGAAACTGCAATTTTTCCTACCTAAAAATTTACAAAACTAACAAAATAAAAATCGGGTTCTGATATCAGAACCCGATTTTATTAACATACTTTTACTATTTCCAATTAGCACTCATCTCATCATAAGACATAGTCTCACCTTGTGGTGTACTTTTTATTTCTGCCTTAGGAGAACCAGGCTGATCCAACCACCATTGTGAATCGCGTTCAGGATTTAATACAGGAGAATACTTTTTAAGATTCATTTGGCCCATTAAGTTATCCATATCTCTTGCAAGGTTATCCATTGATTCCGTAGGAGTAGTCTCACCTGTAACGGCTGTCGCAATATTTTTCCACCACTGTTCTGCTAAGAGAGGATAATGAGGAACATTTAAACCAGTATCAGTCCACAGCTCTTCAGCAGGTGATCTAAATACTTTTATCATTCCTCCATAAGTTCCTTTCTCCATTTCACCAGTTAGATAATCAGAAAAGATTGTTGATCTACGTACAGGTGTTCTTCCTTTTATAAACTTTTTCAAACTAACAGTTTTAGAACTACAAAATTGAGCCCATAACCATGCAGCTTCTCGGTTCTTACCTGTTACACTATCTTTTAATATTGTCCAACTACCAGCATCCTGATATCCAACTTTCATACCTTCTTCCCAATATTTTCCATGAGGAGTTGGTGCAACACGCCATAAAGGATTTCCTTCATCATCAGTTACAGCACTTGATGGATCATTAAATGCAGGATCTGAAAGAAATGTAATGTATTGAAAAGGTCTCTGTGCAATATTTCCACGAGATCCTGTAGGACCAGCTTCAGCCCATGTCATAGAAGCAGCATATGGTGGAGCATATTTCTGTATCCATTCAACATATTTTGTCAAAGCATAGATAGCAGCAGGACTATTTGTAGCACCACCACGACTTACACTACAACCAACAGGTATTCTGTTTTCTACACGGATTCCCCATTCATCAACAGGAAGACCGTTAGGCAAACCCTTGTCTCCTGCACCTGCAATAGAAAGCCATGAATCAGTAAAACGCCATCCAAGTGATGGAGATTTTTTACCATAATCCATATGACCATAAACTTTTACACCATCAATTGTTCCATCACCATTTACTTGATTAGTAAAGAAATTAGCAATGTCATCATATGCTGACCAGTTAAGTGGAACACCTAATTCATATCCATTAATATCTTTAAACTGTTTCATAAAAACAGGATTAGTAAACCAGTCATATCTAAACCAATAGAGGTTTGGATATTCTTGATCAGGAAGTTGTAACAGATTACCATCGTAATCCTCACCAAATTCAGGATGCATCCAGTCAGCTAAATCCAAGTCCGGATTAGTTACTTTAGCACCTTCTCCAACTACATAATCACTGATACATAACGCACTCTCTGCTCTCATGTGAGTACCTATCAAATCGGCATCATTTATATAGATATCATATAATTTTCTGCCTGTCTGTATCTGTCGTTGGATACGGTCTACAACTTCACCTTCTCCAATAATATCATGAATTACTTTTATACCTGTAATTTCAGTAAATGCTTTGGCGATTACTTCTGATTCATACTTGTGTACATTAATACCTTCACCACAAGAAACAATCTCCATACCTCGATAAGGCTCTGCAGCCTTTGCAAACCACTCCATTTCTTTTCTCTGTTCTTCTGCTGTAAAAACAGAAGGAGTAAACTCTGGAATCCATTTTTCAATTGCTTCTTCTGTTTTTTTTCCGTCGTCAGAAGTACTCTCGGTTTGTCCTGAAGCAAACAGGAACGAAGATACAACCAACAAAGTTACTAAACAAAGCAGTAATAGTCTCTTCTTCATAAAAATCTCCTTATACTATTTTTAGTTTTTCATTACTAATTTGGAAACAAACTTTTCATCCCCAAATAAATACACTGAAAAACCAAATTACTAAAATAATGGCTACAACTATTAAAAAGTTGCCATCAAATATACCTAACCATAACAGTAAAATTACTAAATCTGATAATAATCCAATAAAAAATCGATCTCCCCGACCAGTTACTATAGGTAAAAAGCCCTTACGATCCACATTTGGATGATAATGACTAAGGACACATAAATACGCAACCATACCAAATATCCCTAAAATAAATAATGCACTTTGCCACGTCCAAAACATCCATCCCCAAGATTCCTCTAACCAGACTATCATTTATTACACCCTTCCTAAGGCAAAACCTTTTGCCATATTGTTACGAACAAAATAAACTATAATTGCACCTGGAATTATAGTTAGTGTCCCGGCTGCTGCCAAAAGCCCCCATTTAATTCCTTCCGAACCTATCCCAATCGTTAATGTAACAACTATCGGTTTTGCATGAACAATAGTAGCTGATTTTGCTATAATCAATTCAACCCATGAAAAAGTAAAACTTAAAAATGCAACTATACCAATACCCGGACCGATAAGCGGAAGAAATATTTTTCTAAAAAATTGCACAAAACTGTATCCATCAACAAAGGCTGTTTCATCTATCGCTTTTGGAATACCAGACATAAATCCTTCCAAGATCCATATTGCAAGAGGTATATTAAATAAACAATGACCTAAAGCCACAGCAAAACAAGTATCGTGAATATGCATTGTATAAAACAACTCTGTATAAGGAACAATAAAAATTGCCGCAGGAGCCATCCTGTTTGTCAACAACCAAAAAAACAAATGTTTATCCCCGACAAAATGGTATCTTGAAAAAGCATATGCTCCAGGAACAGAGACTGTAAGAACAATTACAACATTCATAACTGCATAAATTAAAGAGTTTAAATAACTGTTCATCCACACACTAGAAGTAAATATCTCAGCATAATTTGCTATTGTAAATTTTTTGGGAAAATATGAAAGTTTACTCAATATTTCATTATCTGTTTTAAATGAAGTCAAAACCATCCAATAGAGTGGCAATGCTAGTAAAATAAAATAAATAATTAAAAATATATATCTTTTTTTAAACTTAGTTCTATATTGTATCATCATTTCTCCCCCTTACCTTTTCCCAATGTATTTATAACTTGAAAAAATAACCAACTACCAATCATAACAATAAGAAGATAAATAATTGATACAGCACCAGCATAACCTAATTCATATGATTCAGCTTTTCTTGCTACAAACAAACTCATATAGGTAGTTGTGTCCCCTGGACCACCACCTGTTAGAAGCAACGGTTCTGCATAAATTTTAAATGAATCCATAAATCTTAAGAGAAAAGCTATAAGAAGCACCGGTCGCAAATGAGGAAGAATTACATAACGAAACGTTTTCCAAGTTGACGAACCATCTATTTCCGCTGCACGAAAGTATACATCTGGTATCGCTTGATATCCCGCATATGATAACAATACAACAAGTGGAGTCCAATGCCACACATCCAAAATAAAAAGTGTTATTGTCGCATCCATAGCATGTAAAGACACATTATATGAATAGTCAATCCAACTTAGTACTTCAGGAATAAATCCTATATTGGACGATGAAAACAATCTCCATACAATCCCAACGACATTATAAGGAATTAAAAGAGGTATCCCTAATAATACAAGTGATATTCCAACTCCGACACCTTTTGAAGGAAGGGATAATGCAATCATAATTCCCAATGGTATTTCTACTGCAAGAATAGCAAAACTAAAAACTAACTGACGCCCCAATGTTCCTAAAAATTTAGGGTCTCTTAAAACTTCCACATAATTTGAAAATCCAACAAACTCCGGAATAGCACCGGAAAAAATATAGTGCAGGGAATAATTTATCACCGTTATAAGCGGAATAAATGCAGTTGTAGCCATTACGACTAGTGCAGGTATTAAAAGCAGCCATGCTTTATTATTGTAATTCATTAATATTCCTCCATATTAGAGCTTTTTTGATTGATCGGTTGCAAAGGAAACTTTTTCCCTTCTTTGAAAAACTTAATTTTATCCTGATTTAAATGGAGCCACACAATGTCTCCATATGTAATTTCCATGGATTCTGGGGCACGGCTTTTAATATCTAAAGCTCCAATTTGTGTAGTAATTATCTGATAAGTTCCATTGTCCTCTACTATTTTCACCTTTCCTGAAATACAACTTTCCGTTTCAGTTTTATACAAAATGATGTATTCAGGCCGTATTCCCAAAGTAAAATATTTACCAGTTTCCAGTAATTTATCTGCAATTTTACCTGCTATCAAAATAGAAGTCCCACTAAAATCAAGCTTTCCACCGGGATTCACTTTAACATCTATAAAATTCATGCCGGGACTCCCAATAAAATATCCGACAAAAGTACTTTCCGGATTTTCATGCAATTCTTTAGGAGAACCTGTCTGTTCTATTTTTCCAACATCCATAACTGTAACGTGTTCCGCAAAAGTAAGCGCTTCATGCTGATCATGAGTTACATATATCATGGTAATGTTCAATTCTTTTTGAACCTGCTTTAGTTTACGCCTAAGTCCCCATTGCGCTTTAGGATCTATGACGGTTAGTGGCTCATCCAGTAATACCGCTGCTGTATCAGGTCTGACAATTCCACGTCCCAGAGAGACCTTTTGTTTATCTGCAGCAGTTAGCTTTGTGACGGAATATTTTAATAAATCGGTTATTTCAAGATATTTTGCAACTTCATATACCCGTTCTCTGATTTTATCCGAATCAACTCCATCATTTCGAAGCGGGAATGCGAGATTTCCATAAACATTCATAGAGTCATAAACCACGGGAAATTGAAATACTTGAGCAATATGTCTTTGTTTTGCATTAAGACTTGTTACATCCTTGCCATCAAAGAATATTTGCCCTTTAGTAGGAACAAGAAGCCCAGAAATTATTTCTAGTAAGGTTGTTTTCCCACAACCAGAAGGTCCCAACAAAGCAACAGCTGACCCATCCGGGTAAATTTGATTAATATCTTTAACGGCATATATTGTATCTTTTTCATTTTTTTGTATGCCATTATAGGCGTGGCATATGTTTCGCAATTCTATTATAGCCATATTCTTATTTAGTTCTCCTTCCCTGTTTTAGCACATAATTTGTGAGTTTCTTTATCAAAAATATAAAATCGATTAGGATTAATATAAAGTTTTACGGTCTCACCAATTTCATAAGAAACAAAGGTATCTACAAGTGCAATGATTTCTTTTCCAAAATGTTCAATATGGATTTCTGTATCTGATCCAACTGCTTCTGTAAGTTCAACAATTCCATCAATTTCCACAAAACAATCTTTTTTATTTTTCATCGAAATATCATGTGCACGAACACCTATAAAATAAGAATCTTTCACCAGTTTTTCATTTACACTACTTACATCAATTTTAAATTGATTGGTAACTTTTATGAACTGGCGATTATTTTCTTCAATTTTCTTTCCCTCGAGAATATTCATAGTCGGATTACTAAAATATTCACCCACTTCAAGAAATTTAGGGTTTTTATATACTTCTTTAACTGGGCCATACTGTATTATTTCCCCTTTATAGATAAAGCCCACATGTGAAGCCATTCCCATAGCATCAATCGGTTCAGGAGTAGCATAAATCATAGCTCCACCTTTTTTACGAAATATCAGTTTTAATTCACCACGAAGTTCTTCGCGAAGTTTATAATCAAGATTTGCAAGTGGTTCATCTAAAAATACATACTTTGTACCTTTAATAAGAGCCCTCGCTATAGCTGTTCGCTGTTGTTGCCCTCCACTTATCTGCTCCGGCAAAGCATCAAGAATACCACTTATACCTAGCAATTTCGCATTTGCCCTAACCTTATCATCTATTTCTTTTTTAGAATATTTTTTTTTGGACACTCGTAGAGGCGAAGCAATATTTTCATAAACAGTATAAGAAGGATAATTGACAAATTGCTGGTGAACCATAGCAATATTATGATTCTGAACAGATAAATTTGTGACATCAACACCATCGAAATAAATTTTCCCACTTGTCGGCTTTTCTATCCCTGCAATGATTCTCAATAAAGTTGTTTTTCCTGATCCCGTAGGAGCAAGTAAAACAGAAAAATCTCCTTCATTGACTACTAAATTTACATTGTTTAGAATATTGACACCCTGTATGGTCTTTGTCACATTTTCAATAATAATTCCCATAATTGAATTAACTCCTCTAAAAACAATTTTCTTATGCTTAACATTGTATATGCCAAAGTAGGTAAAAGCAATTTTGAAAAATGCTTTAAATTTTTATAAAAACGAATTTATATTTTGAAAAACACAGATTTTTTCGATTTTATAGCTAAATCATAAAAATAGTGTTATTATATAAAAGAGGAAGATTTATGAACATAAGGAGATTTTTATTTACATTACAAAATAGAAAACCAAAAAAAATAATCACATTATTCTTGCCAGTGGCTATTGTTTTTTTTGTTTTTTTATTAACTCTTGCTATGCTATTTTCAAATACTTTTTCAAAAGTTGGTATAAAAATAATTACAAAAAATTATACCGAGTCCCTTTCAATGATTGAGAAATACTATCAACAATTACGAGGTGATACAGCTACAATAGCCGAAAATCTTTTGGAAAATGATAAAATTCAAAATTATATTTTTTCTCGAAAAGAAAAAGATGTTGCAATGATCGATGCATACCAGACACTAGAACATATTCTAGATAGAAATACTTATTTAAATTCCATTTATCTTTATAGTCAAAAATATGGCTATTTTTCGTCACGCCAAGAAAATAAAGGGGTTAACAATTTAAGCAACCCTTCTTTCCTTGATTTTATAAAGAACTGTCCTATAAATAATACTTTTTATCAACGAAGTGTTGTTTATCAAAATAGCAAAAACTTTTTTGTTAATGAATCCACTCAACCAACATTAAATTTTTTTACTATTTGCAACAATTCTTATACTCAAAATGGAGAAATAAAATATGGTATTATTGTAAACCTCGATGAAACAAAAGTTCGAGAATTATTTTTTTCTGATTTAGAAGACACTTATACCAACTTTTATATATTTCAAGAAAACGGCAAATTTATATCACATCCAAATTCAAAAAATAATGGCAAAGATATACAGGATTTTCCGCTTTTTAATATAATTAATAAACAAAACACAATTTCGGGAAATGCAATAATAAAAGATGAAAAGGGAAATAAATATGTAGCTTGTTGGTTACGCCAAACAGAATTGAATTGGAGATTAGTTTATCTACTCCCAATGAAACAATTACTATATCCAATAAACTCTTTAAGAAATAAACTAATTATAATTTTTATTATAATTTTAGTATTATCATTTATTTCAATTTATATTGCATCAAATAAAATGGAATCATCAATAAGTAGAAGATCCCGTTTAATTGCATATATAAAAGGTGATATTGATAGTAGTTCATTTATTGCCTATTCTCCAGGAACTTTATTTTCTGTAGCAATAATTAAAGTAAAGCATTCTTCAATGAAAAAGCTAAGATCAGAACAACTATATACAGAAAAAGAAGACTTTGAATATATATCTAAATATTTTAAAACCAAACACTTATTTAAATACCTTCTTAATTTAGAAACAAATGTTTATCTTTATTTAATTCCAAAAGAAATTATAAAATTACCATCATATTTACAAAAATTACAAATAAATTCTAAAAAGGATTTATCAATTGAATTAAATTCTATCTACTTAGAAGGATTAACCAGTTTTGAAGAATTACCAGAAGTTTATTGCAATTTATTATTTTTTATTAAAACCACAAGTCTTGAAGAAAAATATTTTATATTTCCCTGCAAGGATTTAATAAGCAATGAAAAAGAAGGCCTTACTTTATTTAATGCAACTAATCTCGAAAAAGCACTTATTATGAAAGATTTAAAAATTTATGATGCAGAGGTTAAAAAATTAATAGAAGGATTAAAAGTTCAGCAAGATTGGGAATTATTCAAATCTTTAAAAATTTATATTTATTACTCATTTAAATCAACCTTTAGTAAATATCTGAAAATAAATACAGTACTGTTCCTTGAAGAATGGAAAAAACACATGATAGAAGCAACTACGTATAAAGAATTTGAAAAAGTACTACTTGAAATAGATCAATTAATCGAAAGGTCAAAAAACCACGAATCTAGTAAACATCAAAAAGATTTAATCAAAATCATAAAAAAAATTATTGCTGAAAACTTATCTGACCCTAATTTATCATCCACATTGATTGCTGATAAATTAAAGTCTTCTCTAGGGTATGTAAGAACCCAATTTAAAAATATCGAAGGAGAATCTATAAATGAATATATTGGTAAAGAAAGATTAGAAGTAGCCGTTTATTTATTATTACAAAGTAACAAAACTGTTAACGAAATACGCCAAGAAATCGGATTTTCTAATTATTCTTACTTCTGCACTTATTTTAAGAAATTTAAAGGATGCTCTCCTTTAAATTATCGGAACCAAATTACCGAAGAGTCTATTTAACATACCTCCCATGTTCTTTAATGTACTTAGTTCTCAAAATCAATAAAATTATGATAAATCGTTATTAAATCTATAATAAACTCCTTTTAGGGGTTGATTTATTGGTCCTGTGGATTAGTTGTCGGGATAGTTAGATAACATATATAAGAATTTATTTAAAATTGAGATTAGAAAAGCTTTGAGTTCTCTATTGCTCTTAGAGTTGTCATCTCTAAAGTAACTGGATATAACATAGGCAAAGTTACTTTATCTCAAATTAGTCAAATGTAATTTTATCAAATTTAGATTAATAAACAGAAGGAATTGCTTATGTTATATAGCTTTATAGGATTATAGAATCCGAACTGAATGTGTAGTTGAGATTCTGGCTATGTTCGTAGTGACAAAACTATCTTCTAATAGCACATCTTTCAGGAATAACGAATTTCAATTATAACCTATAATTTTCCAAAATTACAAAAATAGGAAAGTGCTAGAAATTGATGATCAATCATAAAACCCGACAACTAATCCACAGGGCCGATTTATTTCTTCTTTTGTGATAAGTATATCTTGTAACATTGAAGGAGATATTACACCATGTTCAAAAGTATAGATAAACGTAACGGAGCAGTAATGGAGATCACTGGATACAGAATACCCGGCGAAAAACAACCAAGACAGCGCAAGGTCTATATTGGTAAGTTGGATGAGAATGGGATATTTACACCAAATAAGCTCTTCATTGAGCGCTCAAAGAAAGAGGAACTTGAGGTAGAAGTTAAAAAGCTCCAAAAAGAGCTAAATGACAAGAAAAATGGTAAAAAGACGGATAAGAATAAAATTGAGACACTTACTTCAGTCGTTTCTTCTGTCTCTGGTAAAAAGAAAACAGGCCTTACCCACGCTCTGACTCATATTGCTACCACAGAAGGGTTCATTTTAGCTCTTTTTAATCTCTTTGGAGAAAAACTGGCTAATCAGATACTTTCTCTCTCCTTTTATGTACTTTCTACTAAGAATGAAGCTCTCGATGATTTCTGCTATTTCGATGCGTCGCATGAGCATCCTTATGGATCCGACATCAGCAGCAGTGAAAGTAGTACTATTCTTGCATCAATAAAGGCAGAACATGTTCATGAATTTTTCAAGGCAATACGCAATTCAGACCTCTCTAGTAGCGATAAAGACCATTTTTGTGCTTTTGATGGTACTGCTTTTAGCTCATATTCCAAGAATTTATCTGAAGTTGAGGTCTCTAAAGGTAAGCAAGATCCAGATCTGAAGCATTTTGCCATGGCAGCCGTTTACAGTAGCACAGAGAGAAGATGTGTCTATTATAGGGTTTATCGAGGGAATATTCCCGATATCAATACTATCGATAATTTCGTTGATGTAGCCAAGGCTATGGGCTATAATTTCCACAGAATCGCTCTTGATAGGGGGTATTGCAGTTGGAAAAATCTCTACAGGCTCAACTTTGAGTGCTTTTATGATGTTATTATGTGCTTAAAAGCAAATATGCTGGTATACAAAGAAACTCTCAAAGCTGTTCGAGGAACCTTCGAAGAAGACTGCACTCTTTACCTTAATGATCATAAAGTATATGGCAAGACTGTAGCTCAGGAGATTACTCTCACCGACAGTAAGGACAATGAACACAAAACGACGATATTTGTCCATGTTTACTATAATAAGATGAAATCTGCAGACCAGGAACCCAAATTATACGGGGATATTGAGGATTCCATCATCAAACTTACAAATCTGGTGCAAAAGAAGAAGCTTTCAGTAAGTGATGCCCAAAAGAGGTCTTTTACTTGCAAACATAAATCACTTATTACTGTACGAATGACAGGAATTGACACCTGTGTGTTCGAAATGGATAGAGAGGCAGTTAATGAAGCAAGGAGTAAATTAGGATATTTCATGCTTCTGAGTACAGAAAACCTCACTGCTGGCCAAGTTCTTGACATATATAGGGCTAAAGATGGTGTAGAGAGAGTGTTCAACAACGCCAAGAACGACATCGGCTTTGACCGTCCTGCGGTAAAGACTGATGCCACATTAGAAGGAAAAATCTTCATTATCATGTTGGCAGGCATGATTTCTACACATATTCGCAATGCAATGAAGGCTCATAGGGAAGAACTCACTAGAAAAATGACATATAACAAATTGCTCAAAGAGCTAGATTGTATGTACACTTTCTCAGTAAATGGCAAGACTACATGGTGTGAAATCTCAAAAAGGCAGGAAATGTTATTAAAATGCCTGGATGTTCCTCTGCCTATAGCACCTAACAAAGTAAAGGTAACTATCAAGAAAAAAGAGGACCCAAGCCAAAAGTCTAGGACAAGTTACGCACTACATTAAAGAACATGGGATATAGTAATATGAAGACCCTAAATTATCTATTTATATTTTGTCAGAAATATATAAAAGAACCTCAATAATTAATTAAAACTATTGAGGCTTATTCATTATATCTTTGTGAAAATCTAGTCTAGAAGGCCACCCTTATCAGCATTTTCCCACATGGACTTGAAGTCCAATGAAAAACCATGAAACAAACTCATTGTGTATGCTCCATTTGCTGGATGCAAGCCACGACTCATGTTTCGTCCTGAACTAAAAAACAGCAAGGATATATCCATCTGATTGCAAAATGATAAAATATTACCAATTGAAAACGATTCATCACACATAGTTACAATTACAGACCTAAGTGGATATTGATCTATTAACTTGTTGTAGCTTCCTACAAGCTCACTTAATTTATAACGTGCATTAGCACAGAAATAATGACCTGTTAGATTTTCAGGTAATTTCATAAGCATTGCAGATTTCAAATCTTCATCAATTTCACCAATATCAACAAGAATCAAATCATAACGGCTACTTTCATTTACTACAAAGTCATTAACACTTCCAGGATTAACAGCATGTGTTATTTCAATATCATGCAATTCACAAAGTGAGTTCAACTTTGAAGATCCACCAAGAGATAATATTGTTATCTTTCTTCTTGAGGTTTCATCTACCTGAGAAGTATAAAGCATTGAAAGCTTAAGAAGAGATAGGGTCTTACCTACCGCAGTTGCTCCATGCAGAACAAAGAACTTAGGCGGATGAAGTATATCTTCCCTGTTTACGCTTGCACTGTCGACAAGGGCATTAACAAGGCGTAACTCCATTTCGGTAAGGTCTTTTGCATCTTCCCAAACAAGTTCTCCAATAACGCTCTCTACCAAAGGTTGGGAAAAATCATTTTCAAACAAAGTTTTCCGCATCTGTGATATCACGCTACTTGGAGCTTCAATTGATTTTGGTTTTTCAACAACTTTATCAGTTTCTTCCTTAATAGATTTATCTTCAATAAGATAGCATTCAATCTTACAAGAACCTTTCTTTCCAAAAGAAGAGGGAAAAGTACATCGTGAATGTATTCTTACTGCAGCACCATAACGTTGCCTAGCAATCTTAATTGCTTCATCAT
>Ga0307991_1001268_pt1 | contig 17837 bp, 5 predicted proteins | sample EllFjometagen131_FD_203146 | JGI IMG/M metagenome (GOLD analysis project Ga0307991, IMG submission 203146) | Marine microbial communities from Ellis Fjord, Antarctic Ocean - #131 | ecosystem: Environmental > Aquatic > Marine > Unclassified | place: Southern Ocean | collected 2014-10-08 | reverse complement strand
AATGCCATCATTGAGCCAAGAAATATCCCGACAAGCACTTTTGGATTTATAAGATTAACTTCGTAATAAGTCATAATATCATTGATACTAGCACTTTCAACTTTAACGATAACACCATTACCTAAATTAATAACAGTTTGCCCTATTCTTAGCAAGCCAATTTTTATTTCTTCAATATAGGATGCCAGTAAAGCTAAAGCTGTTAATGCAGCAGAGCCAATAGCAAAACCTTTTCCTGTAGCAGCAGTAGTATTTCCGAGAGAATCAAGAGCATCGGTTCTTTTTCTTACTTCGGGGTCTAAATTACTCATTTGAGCATTACCACCAGCATTATCAGCAACAGGTCCATAAGCATCAGTTGCCAATGTTATTCCAAGTGTTGAAAGCATTCCAACAGCGGCAATTCCAATTCCATACAATCCCATTCCGGTATTATGAATATCCCAACCGGATGCAAAAAGAAATGAAAAAAGAATTCCAAAAACAACAGCTAAAACCGGTATAAAAGTTGACATCATTCCAACACCTAATCCTGAAATAATTACTGTTGCAGGACCTGTATCACTGCTTTCAGCTATTTTTCTTGTAGGCTTATATTCTTCAGATGTAAAATATTCTGTAGCTTTTCCAATAGTTATTCCAACAAGCAATCCAACGACAATTGCTCCCCAAACACCCCAATAATTTTGAATCTCTAATAATCTAAGAACAAACCATGCTAAAACAGCAATTAAGATTGAACTTACATTAACTCCTCTTGCAAGAGAATTTAATAGATTTTTCTGAGTAGCATCTTCTTTTGTTCGTACTAAATAAATACCTAATATTGAAAGCACAATTCCAACAGCAGCAATCAACATAGGAGCTAAAACAGCTTTAAACTGATCCTCGTAATTACCTATAAATGCAGCAGCACCAAGTGCAGCAGTAGCTAAAATAGAACCACAATATGATTCGTATAAATCGGCTCCCATACCTGCAACATCACCAACATTATCACCAACATTATCAGCAATAGTAGCGGGATTACGAGGGTCGTCTTCAGGAATTCCTGCTTCAACTTTCCCAACAAGATCTCCACCAACATCAGCAGCTTTAGTAAAGATTCCGCCACCAACTCTTGCAAAAAGTGCTTGTGTTGAAGCACCCATTCCAAATGTTAACATTGTTGTTGTTATAATCATTAATTTGTGGGTTGGGTCACTATCAACAAAATAGTTTAAAATTACAAACCATATTGAAATGTCAAGCAAGCCCAATCCAACAACTACTAAACCCATAACAGCACCGCTTCTAAAAGCTACTTTTAATCCCTGATTAAGAGATCTACGAGCAGCATTTGCTGTTCTTGCAGAAGCATAGGTTGCTGTTTTCATACCAAAGAAACCTGCCAGACCGGAGAAAAAACCTCCTGTTAAAAAAGCAAATGGAACCCATTCGTTTTGTAAATGCAAGCCATAGGCTAAAATTGCAAATACTATTGTTAAAATTAGGAAAAACAGCCCTACAACTTTATACTGTTGTTTTAAATAAGCCATAGCTCCTTTTCTTACATGCGAGGCGATTTTTTTCATTAAATCCGTGCCTTCGCTTTCTTTCATAAGCTGTTTGAAAAAATACCATGCAAAAACCAATGCTAAAATTGATGCTGCAGGAACAAACCAGAACAAATTGTTGTTAATCATTTTTTAATTGTTTTTGTTAATTAATTGAATTCTAATATATTTTATTTGTTTATTGTAAATTTTGAATTTTTTATTTTAACAGCCGCAAAAATAAATAAATTTATTATACGCGAAAAGATTAATATGTTTTTATTAAAAAAAAAACTATATCATTTATTAAAACAATCAAAAATAAAATGTTTGTTACTAATCTTATTCTGAAAATTAATAATGATAAGGATTTTTAATAATTAATGTGAATCAATAGTTAAGAATATTATTGCCACAAAGACACTAAAACACAAAGAACCACAAAGGCAACACTTCATTTCTCAGAGAAAGATTACAATCGGATTAGAGTTTTTAATACTGATTAGCACCGACTTTTTTCCTAAAATTGCAATTTTAATATTCCAATACTGAAATATTATTGTTTGATTTACAGTTTTTTCAGCATAGTTTATAATAAAATTTAAAAAAATAAAATAAAAAAAATGTTAATTAGTTTTTTTTTATAAAATAAAATAAACTACATTTGTATTAAATAAATAAATTAATAATTAAATTTAATTACAATGAAAAAAGTTTACATTTTAGCTCTATTAATTACCTTCTCTTCGGCATTATTTGCCCAAGTATTAGATGAAGGTTTTGAAGGTTCAACATTCCCTCCAACAGGATGGACAAAACAAAATCCTGATGCTGGAACAGGATGGGAAAGACAAACTGTCGGCACAACACCAATTCCCGGTTGGACTGGTGGAATCATTACAAGCGCTCCTGTTAATGGTGGCACAGCTGTTGCATTTTGCACATGGACTACTGGTGGCGCAGCATCAAATGACCAATGGTTAATTACTCCTCAAATCACACCGGTTGCAGGAAACGTCTTAACATTCTGGATATATAAATACTCAGATGGATTTGTTGACAACGTAAAAATTCTTTTATCAACTGCTGGAAATGCTGTTGCTGATTTCACTACAACAATTGCTACATTTAATTTCGCAGCTGTAGATTCTGGTTGGGTGAAAAAAACTTATAGTCTTGATACTTATGCTGGTTCTCCAGTTTATGTTGCTTTTCAAGAATATGTAAGCGATAATACTAATGACGGTGATGCAATTTGTGTTGACAATGTTTATGTTGGAGCACCTGCTGGAATTAATAATGTTGAAAACAACACTTATGTAAACATTTATCCAAATCCTGTTCAGGATTTCTTAAATGTTAATTCTTCTGAAGAAATTGTTAATGTTAAACTTTATAATGCTATTGGACAAGTTGTTCTTAACAAATTAGTTAACACTGATAATCTTCAGATTAATACTTCAAACTACATTCCTGGAATGTATTTATTAACTGTTGAAACAGCTAACGGAACAATAACAAAAAAAATAAATATTTCTAAATAAAATATTTATTTTAAAATTTATAAAAGGGGCAATTTGCCCCTTTTTTTTTCTTAAAAATACTTATATAAAGTCTAATAAAATTAATTTTATAAAACAGGATGTAATTTTCTCTCAATCAATTCATCCTTTTATAAAATATAACTTTGTTTTCTTAAAAAATACTTAAATAGTGTCTGTAAGAAAAACCAACAAATTTTGATTTTCAGTGAGTTTTTCCCCAGACCCTAAAGGGTGAACTCACTAAAAATCAGCCCACACTTTAGGGATGGGGAAAGGCTGATAATAAATTTAGGATTTTTTCTTGCAGACTCTATATAATACCTTATTCTATTGAATAATTTAAGACATAAAAAAATTGAATAATATAAAATTTTGTATTTATGCTTTTTGCTCTTACTTTTGCAAACAATAAAAAAATCATTTTCTATATGAATTCTATTATTTGTTTTTTAATTAATATTGTAACAGAATAAATGAAAGAAAAACAAAAAACCATAAAAGAACCTATATCAGTTTCAGGAATAGGTTTACATACAGGGAAACAAGTAACACTTACTTTTAAACCTGCTCCCGTTAATCATGGATACAAATTCAAAAGAGTAGATTTGAATAATTCTCCTGTTATCAACGCAGATGTTGATTATGTTGTTGATACAATAAGAGGAACAAGTCTCGAATATAAAGGTATTCGTATCACTACGGTAGAGCATGTTTTAGCTGCAATAGCCGGTTTAAATATTGATAACATTTTGATAGAATTAGATTGCTCGGAAACTCCTATAATGGATGGAAGTTCCAAATACTATGTTGAAGCATTATTAAAAACCGGAATACAAGAACAAAATGCAGAGAAGAAATATTTTGTTGTAAATTCAAATATTTCATATTCTGACCCTGAAAAAAAAGTTGAAATGTTAGTAATTCCTAATGAGCATTACAAAATTTCAGCAATGATAGATTATGACATGAAGGTTCTTGGAACTCAAAATGCTACTCTAAATAAAATTGAAGATTTTAAAGATGAAATTGCTTTTTGCCGAACATTTGTTTTCCTTCACGAATTAGAATATCTTTTCACAAAAGACCATCTTATTAAAGGTGGGGATTTAAACAATGCAATAGTTTTTGTTGATAGAGTAGTTTCTCAAAAAGAACTCGACAGACTTGCAACTATTTTCAACAAGCCAAAAATGTCTATCCGAAAAGAAGGGATTTTGAACAATCTTGAATTGTATTTTCCCAACGAGCCGGCACGTCACAAACTTCTAGATGTTGTTGGAGACCTTGCATTAATTGGAATGTCTATCAAAGGACATGTTATTGCTCATAGACCCGGACATTCTTCAAATATAGAATTTGTAAAATTGATAAAAGCAAAAATTAAAGAAGATAAAGCAAAAAGCAAAGTACCACACTACGACCCTAACATACCACCAATTTATGATATTAATCAAATAAAAAAAATTCTTCCTCACAGACCACCTTTTTTGCTTATAGACAGGATTACCGAAATGAGCGATAAACATGTTGTCGGAATTAAAAATGTTACGATGAACGAAGGTTTTTTCGTTGGACATTTTCCCGATGAACCTGTAATGCCGGGAGTTCTGCAACTTGAAGCTATGGCTCAGGCCGGAGGAATATTTTCTTTAAACAATGTACCCGACCCCGAAAATTATTCTACATATTTTTTAAAAATTGATAATGTCAGATTCAGAAAAAAAGTTGTACCTGGCGATACATTAATTTTTAAATTAGTTTTGGCTTCACCTTTTCGTAGAGGCATTTGCCACATGAAAGGCATTGGATATGTTGGAAATAAAATTGTTGTTGAAGCTGAACTAATTGCTCAAATTCTGAAAGATAGAAATAAATAATATTTTTTTTTATGAATCAACCCTTAGCATACGTACACCCTCAGGCAAAAATTGCAAATAATGTAGTTATTGAACCATTTGTTACTATCCACAAAAATGTTGAAATTGGAGAAGGAACATGGATTGGTTCAAATGTAACTATTATGGAGGGTGCAAGAATTGGGAAAAACTGTAAAATTTTTCCCGGTGCCGTAATTTCTGCTGTTCCGCAAGACTTGAAATTTTCAGGTGAAGACACGGTTGTGAAAATTGGCAACAATGTTACAATTCGCGAATTCGTAACAATTAACCGAGGAACTAAAGCAAGCTATGAAACAGTTATCGGAAACAATAACTTAATCATGGCTTACGTACACATTGCTCACGATTGCGTTGTCGGAAACAATTGTATTTTGGCTAATGCTGCAACATTAGCAGGACATATTACAATTGGAGATTGGGCAATCATCGGTGGTTTAGTGGCTGTCCATCAATTTGTGAATATCGGGCAACATTCAATGATTTCCGGTGGTTCATTAGTCAGAAAAGATATCCCACCATATACAAAAGGTGCACGAGAACCTTTATCATTTGTTGGAATTAATTCTATTGGACTTCGCAGAAGAGGATACACTCCTGAAAAAATTAATGAAATTCAAGATATTTACAGAATACTATATTTGAAAAAATATAATGTTACCCAAGGAATAAATATTATTGAAGCTGAAATGCCAGCAACAAAAGAACGTGATGAAATTATTTCTTTTATTGCAAATTCTACTAGAGGAATCATGAAGGGCTATTCCAGAATAAGTGTTTTTTAAAATCATTAATTTTTCAATATTCATAGCAAAGATTTAATAAAAATATTTTAGCATTAAATTTTTCTAAATTTTATTTGTTGATATTTTGAATATCCTAAAATCAAAAAATGGCAAAAAGAAAAGTTATTAATAGATTTAACAGTTTAACTTCAAAAGAATGGTTGCCATTTCAAAAATCTTTCTTTAAATATTCCGACCAGAAAAATTTATTATTAGAAAACATAAGATTCTTCACCAAAACAAATGATGAAATTCCTGCTCAAATTTATTTTTGGGGTAATAATACTAATCTGAAGTTATTAAAAGAGCTTGAAACTGAATATAATTTTGTAGTTCACACCGATGAAATTTCTAAAGATTTAGACTTAGATTTTATAATTATTGATATTCTTGAAGAAATTCAAAAAGCAGATTTTAAACAATATTTAGAATTAAAAAAAACTATAGTTAATAAAACTAAATTTTTATCTAATAATCTAAAAGAAAGAAAATTCATTTGGATAATTTGCAATAACAATATTTATAAGAATTCATATTTTCCATTTGCATGGGATTTGGCAAAAACTCTTTCAAATTCATTAAGTTTAAAAGACGAAAAAATAGGATGTCGTGAAGATAAAAGCATATTCTATTCCTTATATCTTAGAAAAGATGAAAAAAGCAAAAAAGATTTCACAATAAAAAATCATGATTTCTTTAATAATAAAAGTAATGAAAATAATTCCATAATTTTTGATTTGCCATCTTGGTTTATTTTAAAACCTCAGCCACGAAAAAAAGACGAGATTCTTCATCCTGCAAAATTTCCCGAACTTCTTGCAGAAATGTTTATAAAACAATTTTCAAAAGAGGGAGATAATATTTTTGACCCTATGTCAGGAACAGGTAGCACTCAGATTGCTGCATTGCAAAACCAAAGAAATGCTTATGGTACAGAATTAAGCAATTTTTTCTGTGATATTGCAAATAATAGATGCCGGCAATTAAAAAGCAATCAAGAGTTGATAAGCAAGAATTCTTTAAAGTTTAATATTTTAAATAAAGATGTTCGCAATATTCATCAAAGCGATTTTCCACAAATTGATTACATTATTACTTCACCACCATACTGGGATATGCTTAATATGAAAGGTGCCGAAAACCAAGCTAAAAGAAGGGAAAAAGGTTTACAGCTTAATTATTCTGACGAGAAAAACGACTTGGGAAATATCATAGATTATAATAAATTCGTTCAGGAATTAACTCAAATATATTTTGATTTATTAAAAATTTTGAAACCCGGTGGCTTTATTACAATTGTTGTTAAGAACATAAAAAAGCAGGGAAACAATTATCCCTTGGCTTGGGATTTAACAGAAAAATTGCAAGAAAAACTAATATTGCTACCAGAAACTTTCTGGTGCCAGAATGACCTTTCAATTGCTCCTTATGGTTATGGAAATACATGGGTTAGCAATACATTCCATCATTATTGCCTGAATTTCAGAAAACCTTTAGAATAAACCAGTAGTGTCCGATAAAATTATTTTTTAAAAAAGGATGTAAATTACACCAATCAATTTTTGCCTCACTCCTAAAGGATGAATTGATTGTTAGTAATTTGCATCCTTTAGGACAGAGGAAAAGAAATTACTAAGAATTAATTCAAGCTTTTTATTAAAATTTATCGGACACCAATAATTACAAACTTTAATCGTTTTTACATAAAAAAAAAGAACTGCAAAAGCAGCTCTTTTTTTTTCAATAGTTTATTTTTATTGAACTATTATCTTTTTAACAATAGTTGAGTTTATATTTACTAATCGTATAAAGTAAACTCCTTTCGGATAAACTGACATATCTAATTCTTTTGTGAATTCATTCTCTGTTATTCTCGGAATGCTTTCACTGTAAACAGTTTGTCCGTGAATGCTTATAATATTTAACTCAAAAGCTTCATTCAAATTTCCAGTTATTTCAACTATGAGTTTTCCTTTTGTTGGATTTGGAAATAAATTCACATTATAATCATTGTTTAATTCATGAATTCCTGTAAAAGTAATTACAATTGTGTCTGAGCCTTGACAACCAAGATAATCGGTTACTGTTACAGAATATGTTTCGGAACCCATTCCTGTTCCTACTGAATCAACATTTAATGTTTGTGTTGTATCTCCTGTTGACCATAAATATGAAACAAATCCTGCTCCGGCATCCAGAATAATTGATTGAGTATAAGACAAAGCTGTATCATTTCCGAGATTAACAATTGGATTATTAACTGTTACTATTACTGAATCTGAATCGGCACAACCAATTAATATATCAGTTACTGTTACTACATATGTAGTAGTTACTGAAGGAGTAACTACAATCGATGTTGTTGTATCTCCTGTGCTCCACATATAATCTGTACCACCTGAAGCTGATAAAATTACTGCACTACCAATACAAACTGTAGTATCCTGACTTGCGATTGCTGTTGGACCTCCTGTTACAGTAATTAAAATATCATCTGTTGCTGTACAACCAGTTAGTGTATCAGTTACTGTTACATAATAAAGAGTTTTCAAAATCGGTAAAACAATAGGATTAGATACTGTTGAATCGCTTAAACCATATGTCGGTGTCCAACTGTAAGTCATTCCCCAAACACTTGCACTTCCGATTGCTTGTCCTGAAGCTCCACATGGGATAGTTAAATCATTCCCTGCATTTGCAGTTGGCGCATTATTTACCATAGTTCCTTGGAAAGCTACTCCTATACATCCATTAATGTCAATATAAGTGTAAATTATTGTATGATTACCCGGACCGGCGATAAGTGGGTCAAAAACATTTGCAGTCATACCCGGACCACTAAAAACTCCACCAGCAGGAACACCTTGCAATGTATCTGTTAAATCATTGCTACAATAGTTGCCTGATAATCCTGTAAAGCTTACTGCAGGAGCTGGGATAACTGTAACAATTACTGTTGTGTCTTTGTTATTTGAGCCATCATTAATGTTTACTGTATAGGTTGTTGTTATTATTGGTGCTACCATTGGATTTGGCAATGTTGATGAAAAACCTACAGGATTCGAAGACCATAAATAAGTGAATGTTCCACTACCACCTGATGCAAAAGCATTTAATTGTGATGATGTTCCATTGCATATTGAGTCCGGTGATGCTATTGCTATTACATTAAGTGGACCATTTTTGGGAACAACCATTACTTGTGATGTATTTTGACAGCCTGTTACATTATCTGTTACTGTTACTGTGAAAATTGTTGTAATTGTAATATCTACTGTTATTGGGGTCTGAATTGTTGCACTTCCGAATATTGATGAGGAAGGTGCCCAGAGATAAGAATAATTACTTGAGCCACCTGTAACTATTACTCCAAGTGTATCTTTTGTTCCATACTGTACTGAATCTTGATTTGCAAAAGCTGTTACAGTTGGAACAACATTAACAGTTGTACTTTGAACATCAGAATTACCACAACCAAAAGCATCGGTATATGAATAGGTTATTGGATGAATTCCTACTCCTGCTACTGATGGATCAAACCAAATTCCGTTAGTTCCTGTTCCACTGAAGATACCTCCTACCGGTGTACCAGATAAGGAATCAGGTGGGCTATTTTCACAATATGATGTTGCCAAACCCGTGAAACTTACTGTTGGTATTGGAATAACAACAACCGTTACAGAAGAAGTAACCGGAGTTGCTGTTCCTGAAGATACAGTTACAGTGTAAGTTGTAGTTACTGATGGACTCGCTATTGGATTAGATATTGTTGAACTAAATCCTAAATTACTGGATGACCATAAATATGTGTATGAACCACTACCTCCAGATGCCAATGCATTTAATTGAACTGTATCGCCTGCACAAATTGAATCAGGTGAAGCTGTTGCATTTGCACTTAGAGGACCTCCCCATGATTTTACTGTTACCTGACCTGTATCAACACAGCCTGTTATATTATCGGTTACTGTTACAGTAAAGATTGTTGTACTTAATAAATTTATGGTTTTAGGCGTTTGAATTGTTGAACTACCTGAAATAGATGCCACAGGAGACCAGCTATAAGAATAATTACCTGAACCATTTGTTACTGTTACTCCAAGTGTATCGGGGCTGTTATAAAAAGTAGAATCATGGTTAGAATATGCAGTAGCAATAGGAACTGAATTAACTGTTACATTTTGAATATCGGAATTACTACATCCGCTTGTTGCATCAGTATAGGAATATGTTATACTATGTGTTCCAGCTCCGGCTGTTACCGGGTCAAAATTACTTCCTGTTATTCCATTGCCACTAAATGTTCCTCCTAAAGGTGTTCCACTTAATGGAACAATTCCTGCATCTGCACAATAGCTTGCTGGTGTAGCAAATCCTGTAAAGCTAACTGCTGGTGAAGCATTAACCGCAACTACTTGAGTGTCGGTTGCTGTACAACCATTTAAATCCTGATATGCATAAACAATATTAAATGTACCTGCTCCGGCTGTTGTAGGATTAAATATATTAGCTGTTATACCTGTTCCACTGAAAGTACCACCTGAAGGAGTTCCTGTTAAGGTATCTTGCAAATCGTTAGTGCAGTATGATAAAGCTAAACCTGTAAAACTTACACTTGGTAGAGCATTCACTGTTACTGATTCAACATCTGTAAATGTACATCCATTATTATCGGTATATGAATATGTAATTACATGTGTTCCTGTTCCTGCTATTGAAGGGAAAAAACTGTTACCAACAATTCCATTTCCTGTTAATGTACCTCCTGTTGGTGTTATTGTAAGTGGCACAGATGAAGCATCTATGCAATATGATGTTCCCAAACCGTAAATTGTTACTGTTGTTGAAGGATAAACTGTTGTTTGTTGAGATACATTATTAGAACAAGAGTTTGCAGCAGTATAATAATAAGAAATACTGTGAGTTCCTTGACCGGTAGTTGATGGGTCAAAAACATTTCCTGTAATTCCTAAGCCAAGGAATGTTCCTCCTAACGGAGAACCTACTAATGTATCTGGAGAATCATTAGGACAATAATTTGAAGCTAAGCCGGAAAAACTTACCGTAGGACTAAGATGTATTGTAAGCAACATAGAATCTGTAGTATTTCCACAGCCTGCATATCCTGTTGCGGTTAAAAACAAATACACAGAACCATTAGAAATATCTGTGCTGCTTGGAGTATATGTTGGTGTTAATGTAGTTCCGTTTGTGAAAGTTCCTGTTCCTGATGAAATCCAGTTTAATACTGAATAAGCTGTAGCGCTGGCACCGGAAATTGTATAAGTATTACCTGAACAAACGCTTGAGTCGCTACTGGCATTGGTGGTTGGATTACCATAAACTGTTACTGATAAAGTTGAAGTATCATTAACGGTATATTGGTCAGATTGATTGTTTGGAGCATTTGTCCCAACAAGAATATTATTTGTTCCAGAAGCGAAGTTATAACTTCCAATCGTTACATCAACTGTGGAATCAGTCAGTAAAGAACCTGTCCAGCTATATGATGTTTGTGATGTATTGTTCACCAGCCAGTTGACTGAAAGCGAAGTTAATGTAATTGCACCATTATTTTTTATTGTAACAGTAACATTATGACTTCCAACACAAATTGCAGTAGGAGGAGAGATAATGGCTTCTGCACTTGCGTCATAATTAGCTGTAAATTCATCTGCTCCAATGTCAGGAGTAACAGCATCTCTCAAATCACCGTCAATATCAGTTGTAATAAGTGTTAAAGGAGTTCCTTCATCATCCATACTAAAGTTGTTAACATGTAAATCATAATTGGTTGTAAAATTAGGATTTACAGAAATGGAATGAGCATCTTTATTGCTTGACGATTGCCATGACGTAAGACTTGTTCTGTTAGACCATCCCCAACGTCCAATATAAGTACCACTTGTATAAAGGTCATTATAGTCGCATGTTCCAAGAGCAGCTGTGGTTGAAATATACATTGCTCTTCCACCACCAGGGCATGTAACAATGTTATTTACAAAATTGTAGTTGCTTCCGCCTGTTATATAAAGTCCTCTTGCGTTAGTACCCGCTGTTGACATTAGGTTAATACTATTGTTATAAATATTAAAATAATTTGAATTGTTACAATAAAATCCATAAGCGTTATTAACAGTTGTTTGACTAACAAAGTTATTTGCAATAAGTCCTCTTTGGCTTGAAGTTCCATCACAGTTTCGAATATACATTCCATAATTAGTATTAGAGGTTGCTACATTTATATTGTTTTTTGTGATTTGAGTTGCATTATCGCAATAGTAAAGATATAATCCATAAGCGGTAGCATTTGTACCGTTAAATACTAAAGTATTGGATTTTATTTCAATTGCATTCTGGTAATATCCATAAATTCCATAAGAAGTATAATTAATTATGTTGCCTTCTATTTCTGTTCCATCTTGTAAATTTGTTGTGCTTGTACCTCTCATAAAAATACCATAATTTCCACCAACATTAATATTATTATTTGTTATGTGGTTATTGTCAGCTCCGCCGGCTCCATAGGAATAAATTCCTGCAGCATTTGCTCCTGAACTATTAGTTGAAAGAATTTTATTATTTGTAATTGTATTCCAATCAGAATTATCAGTTAGTAATACAACTGTACCATAAGTAGTTCCTGTTGATTTTAATGTCATGTTTTTAAATGTACAATAGTCAGTTCCATCTAATTTTACGACAAAGTTGTTCGTAATATTTCCTGCAAATTGAAGAATAACATTAGTGCTATCACCGCTTTGTGATTGGAAAATAATAGTATTTGTAGCTGACGCACTAGCAATTGGATTAAGTGTTATTTGCTCAGTATAAGTTCCTGAAATAACATTAAAGGTAACAGCCCCCGAAATGCCAAATACATTTAAAGCATTTACAGCCGAACTGAAACTTGGAAAATCACCTCCACTTCCTATAGTGTAAGGACCTGATAATGCACCCGAAATCATTCTTTTACCGACCGGAGCAGTAACTGTAGGAGTTTTTGCACCTCCAATATTAATAGATGTACATGTTGCATCAACATAATTACCTAATGTTGCAGTTGAACTAATATCATAAGTTAACCAGAAATAGTTCACGCCATTTGTAAGAACCTGAGTATCTATGAAATTATTTGCTGATGCAGGAGCAGCAACAGTAGAACCATATTGACCAGTAGCAGCAAAATTACTATCAAGTCCTGTAAACCATAATTTAGCATTTGAAATATCAGAGAGACTAGTTGTTCCTGTTGTTCCTGTGCTAAAACTTGTTGCACTTAAAGGACTTGCATTACCACTTGTTACTACTTTAATTCCTATAATTTCTTGGCTTGTACCTCCTTGAAGAACACCTGCAGTATCAGAATGGAATGCTTCACTACTAACATAACTCATAGGTGTTGGTAGTGCACAATCAAATTTCATATTTGGTCTGTAATTATAAGTCCCTGTATTATTGTTAGACGAGCAAACAGAAGTATTATAAGCTCTGTAATAATGAGTCGAAGTATAAGAAGTGTTTGTTCGGCGAACGCTTGCATTACCATTATTAAAGCGGTTATTATTATTAAAGCAAGTTTCAACTAAAATATTACTTACTCCATCCCAAATAAATGGTGTTGAGAAAGCGTGTGAGTTCCAACCTAAGACAGGTTGATACGAACTGCTAAGATATACACTAGATAAACCGGTTTCCCATGATGTACTTAATCCTGTACTACTTGTGTTTTTTAATTTAATTTCAAAATTGACTAAAGCAGGGCAAGCATTAACGTTTGAAACATCAAACGCAAGAGAATTAATTGCACCTGTTCCAACTCCTGCAGCAATAAGATCAGTAGCTCTTATTAAAAACTGATTTTTAGTCCCATAGTATTGATTTCCATAAGGAGTAGGGTATGCATTAGCTGCATTGGTTGTTGTTCCTGTTCCAACTATAACATAATTTCTGATTTTTTTGTTTCCTACTGGTGAAATAATATTTGGAGTTCTTGCGGTATCATTAACAATAATTGAAGTGCATTCAGCATCAATATAATTATCTAATGTTGCAGTTGATTTTACATCATATGTTAACCAAAAATAATTATGACCTGGTGTAAGAGCTACACTATCAATGAAAGATAAAGAAGCACCCGGAACAGCAATTGTTGAATCGAATTGAATAGCTGTTGAAAATGCACTATTTGTTCCTGTATAATAAATTTTGGCATTAGAAATATCAGATAAACTAGTGGTTCCGCTTGTACTTAAAGTAAAACCTTTAACTTTTAATGGATTAACACTATTTACAGTGATAACATCCATTTTAAGAATCTGAACATTAGTTGAACCTGGCGCAACGGCATTTGTATCTGGGTGAGCATTTGTGCTATTAACGTATTCCATTAAGGTTGGTAATTGATACTCAAGTCTGATATTTGGTAATCTATTAGATGAAGCTAAGGATAAACTTCCTGGAGCAACACTACCACTGTTAGCAAACCTACATCTATTTCCACCAGTTACAGTTGAATATCTCCATGTTGGATATTGATTCCACCAATTGGCTGCGACTGTTTGGGATACTAAGACCTCAAAATTACTTGTTCCATCATAAGTAAAAGGAGATACAAATGAAATTTCCATCCATCCACTAGTTGCAGTATTTGGAAATGCTCCACTATATACTAATGTATATCCACTTAATGAATAAGAACCTGTTGCAAGTGTTGATATAGTTGTGTTTTTTACATAAATACTCACATTCTGAGGGTTTCGATTAGTAGTATTACCTGAACCCTTATAAAATGCAAGTTTTGAAATATCTTTTGCAGCACCCATTTCTGCTGATGTATATATAAATTCACTACCATTATTATTATCGTAATGAACAGGCATAGTACTCATAGTTGATGTTCCTGTACCTACAATTTGATATCCTTTAATTTGTTTATTCCCTGCCGGACATGTAATAGTTGGAGTTTTGTTCGATGATGCAATTGTTATTTGAGTACAACAAGCATCAATAATGCCATTATAGTTAGCTGATATTGGTATATCATAAGTTAACCAAAAATAGTTAGTGTCTTCAAGAAGTACCTGGCTGCCTGTAAATGGAAATGAAGCACCCGGAATAACAACTGTGCCTCCAAATTGACTATTTGTTGCGAATGTACTACTACTTCCTGTGTACCATAATTTAGCATTTGAAATATCTCCTAAGCTTGTTGTACCCGTTGTGTTAATCGTAAATTGAGTTGCGGAAGGAGCATTTTGATCACCTGTTGTAACTACTTGAATTTGCATAATCTCCTGGTGAGTACCTCCATGCAAAACAGCTTCAGTATTTTGAAAGCATGTACTTGAAGCATAAGACATTGGAACAGATTGAAATATTCTAATATCATCAATTGCCATGTCAGAATAAGCATAAGTTCCTGTTGTTCCTTTGAATCTTATTTTAATATTACTCATTCCGGCATAAGCAAGAAGGCTGATTTGTGCCTGATTGTAAGCTGAACCTTGACTTGAGTTTTGTGCACCAGTTTTCGACCAGATGCTAGAAGACCAAGTTGAACCTCCATCGATAGAAACCTGAATAGATAAAGTTCCCATATTATTACCATACATATGGTAGAAAAATTCTAATGTAGGATTTGACAAGCTTACGAAATTAAATAGAGGGCTTATTAAATCTGCTGTATTACTATAACAACCACTTGCTTCGGTATATAAATATTTGGTGCCTGAGGCTGTATTATCTGTTGTAGGACCAGTATTATTTGATGGTGTTCCACCTGTTCTAGGAACCCAATCGATATTATCAGTTGCACTTTGTGTCCAGTCAATATTTAAGGGATAACTGCCAGTACAAGGTACAGTGTTTCCAGGTATTGGAGTAGTTGTTTCAAAATCCTGAATATATGGAAAAGTAAAAATTCCGGGAGCCATAGTTGTGTCACAAGCTGTTATTCCACTAGAGTAATAATGATTAACATCATATGAAAATATTTTATAACAATAATTGGTATTGAAAGTTAAACCTGTATCGTTAAAACTTGTAGCACTACCTAAATAAATTACTTTTTCAAGATTTGCACTTAACAATGCACCGACAAAATATGTGTTTCCGTTATATGGTGTTGCAAAAGTACTATTTGAATGTCTAACCACCATTACATCTTGATTTAATGCATTTTTTGTCCATGCCAAATTAATTTGAGTATGGCTTATTGGAGTGGTTGTTAAATTAGAAGGATCATCAATTGTTGTTGTTGTTGCATTTGCTGTTTGACCATTTGAATAATATATACTTCCATCATAAGACCAGATTTTGTAATAATGCGTTCCCGATGGTAAGCTCATATGATTATAGGATGTTCCGCTTCCATTATAAATAACTGTTCCTTGTCCGGTTGATATTTGATTGCCTACAATATATGTTATTCCATTGGTTGGAGTTGCAAATAAATTTGTTGTATTATATGCAACCATAACATTATTGTTTGCTATATTTTTTATCCAACTCAAATCTATTTGTGAGGAACTGAAAGTTGTTGCTGTGAAATTTGAAGGGTCGGCAACTGGAATAGTAGTCGCAAAAGTGTCAACTCCGGCTGAATAAATTGGGGTTCCGTTATATGACCATACTTTGTAATAATACTGTGTGCTGGGGGGTAAACTGGAATGATTAAAACTTGTTCCGGTTCCTGTGTACAAAATAGTTCCTTGTCCCGGGGATATCTGAGTTCCTAAAGCATAGGTTACGCCATTTGTAGGTGTTGCAAAGCTATTAGTTGTATTGTAAGCTATCATCACATTATTGTTAGCTAAATTCTTTACCCATGAAAGATTTATTTGATTGGATGAAAATGGTGTTGCTGTGAAATTTGTCGGGTCATCAACTACTACTGCTGAGCCTGGTGAAAAAGTGTAACATGTATCTGAGATTGGAAATAATCCTATATCGGTGCCATAAGTTCCATCGCCGGCATTCATTCCGAGTTCGTCGGCAGGATTTGTTGTTCCTGCACAATTTGCATATCTTACCCTGATTTCATTACTTGTTTCATAAAAACTTACTTGTATATCTGCGTGGTAAATCGTTGAGCCTAAGTAAAAAGTATAATATGTAAAAGCTATTGTTAAAACTCTCGATGGAGCAGTGCCGCTTAGTTTTTTCATTACATTTCCAACAGTTTTTCCATCTGTATCTCCACCGTAAGACAAAAATTGACCATATAGATTATCACTTGTTGGTATTTGACCATGTCTTGCTGATAACGATACTAAACCGTCAAATCTTATAAATCCATTGCTATTCATAGCAATAACATTTGATGTTAAGTATGTATTATTATAAACCGTGAATATAAAGGGCCAATTTGTCTGGTAACCCATTTCATCACCGCCGGCTCCAAGACTGATTGCTCCGGTCATATCAATGGCTGAGCAGGATGAACCTGTTACGTTATAATCCCATGATGCTGATTGTGAAAATGTAGTTTGGGATATAAAAAGTGATAAAACTAATATCCCTAATTGGAAAATTGTAATTGATTTTTTCATAATTATTTTTTTAAAATTATATGATTTGTTTATTTTTTCTTGAATCTTCTTATCTTATTGAGTAAAATAATATTTTTTTAATAATCTAAATAACAGGTATTAAATTTTGAACTAATTTGTTTTAATTCTGTTCTATTTTTTAAAAAATTATCCAATGTAAAAATAATACAAATTATTACATATGCTTATTTATAGACAATTTATTTATTAATATAGTTGCATAAAATAAAAACAAATAAGAATATTATTTTTTTTCTAAGAATAAACATTGTCTTCTGTTTTTGTTAAAGAGTTAACGCTTAAGAAATATAGATTAAATTTTAAATTATTTTATATAAAAATAGAGCTATAATAAATTTGAATCTTTACGAATTTTTTATCGAACAAAGTGATAATTTCGATACCCGTCCAAAATAGTGTGTCTGTAACCAAAAAAGTTTCCAACAATTTAACAAGTTTAAAACAACAACAACATTAAACTTAAAAATTGTAGAAACTATGAATTTAACAAAAAAACAAACAGAAG
>Ga0307991_1001265_pt1 | contig 17860 bp, 10 predicted proteins | sample EllFjometagen131_FD_203146 | JGI IMG/M metagenome (GOLD analysis project Ga0307991, IMG submission 203146) | Marine microbial communities from Ellis Fjord, Antarctic Ocean - #131 | ecosystem: Environmental > Aquatic > Marine > Unclassified | place: Southern Ocean | collected 2014-10-08 | reverse complement strand
TTGTTTTTTTATCAGATTTTAATAATAAGAGAGGTAGTTTAAGTGATGAGTCCAGGTTTTAATTTCTTAAGAATAATAGGCAAGGCAGCTTATTTTATCGGAGTGCTGTTGTTTTTTAATTTTTTCTTTGGCCTGCTTTTATTTAAGTTTTTGCCTTGGCTTATTATGGGGGTAATTCTGTTTGTTTTGTTTGCAGGTATGCTTTCCATAGGGAAAAATATTATTTTTTCCGGTTTTGCAAAAACTAATAAGCCAGAAGCCCGGAGTCATGATAGAGACCAAGATTATACAAAGGGCGAAGTTATTGATGTTGAAGCACAGGTGTTTGAAGATACTGATATTCGGGATTAGATTCTAATTTTTTTATAGTATTCATAAATTGACAAGCTGCGGATTTGCATATTAAGATAAGGCTAGAAACTCTAATTTTGCCATGCTTATCTTTTAAATCATATGACTAATAAGGACTCTATTTCATGGGACGGATTATTCGTATCATTTTATTAATTCTTTTAGTATCTCCTGTAAATGCAATAGCTATTCCATCTGAGGGAAACTTTGTGCCTGAATCGGGTAAATCGATTTGGGGATTTCAATTTAATAATATTTTTTTGCGCGACTTTAATAAAGTCCAGGGCAAGGGAAATACAAAACAGTATTTTCTTAAAGCAAGCTATGGCCTGAGCGAACGGTTCTTCCTCGACGGTAAAATAGGCATGGGCAGCGTCAGCTTTAGGCGCAATGACGGCCTTGATCTGAATTTTTCCAGCGGATTTGCCGGCGGTTACGGATTTCGCTATCTTTTACTTGAAGATGATCAAGGCAGCTGGAAATCAATAGTGGGATTTCAGCATATAAGCTGCCATCCGTTTAAAGATACAATATCAGATGTCAACCATCGGGTTATCTGGGATGAATGGCAGGGGACATGGCTGTTTATAAAGACATTTGAGAAAGCGGATCTTTACTTTGGCCCTCAGTATAGTGCGGTGCAGCTTAAATATAAAGTAGATGATTTCAGGCGCAGGTTAAAGACAGAGGATTCCTGGGGAGTTCTGTTTGGAACGGATTATTTATTATCTGAGAAGACAAGCATAAATATAGAGATTAGGCTGATCGATGAATGGGCTGTTAATACGGGGATTAGCTATAAATTTTAAGGGGTTATGTCATGCAATTTAAAAAATTAAGATTATGGGCAACATACCCGTTTGCTATTGTCTATATAGTATTTGCTTATAAACATGGGATTGAGCTTATGCCCGGAGTATGGTTTGTGCTCACCGGTTTACTGGTACGTTGCTGGGCTGCCGGATATATAAAAAAGATAAGGGTATTGACTACTGCCGGGCCTTATGCATATGTTCGCAATCCGCTTTATGTCGGCAATTTCCTAATGGGGCTTGGTTTTTGCCTGTTTGTGCCTTATCCAATGCTGAGCTTTTTATATCTGATCTTGTTTTCCTTCCTTTATATAGGAACCATGAAAAAAGAAGAGGCAGTTCTTAGAGAATTATTTAAGCAGGAGTATGTGGATTACAAAAATAAGGTGCCTGCTTTTATCCCCCGCATCTTTCCTTATAATGCCGGTCAATTAGCTCATTACAGTTTTCAGCAGGCGCATTATAATGGCGAGCTCATCAGGGTAATCGTAAGTGCGGTATTGCTTTCTATTATTTACTTTGCGGTTAATTATTTCAAGAATGGATCTTTTAATAAGTACGATCTGCTCAAGGCAGTCATGCTTATTGTGCCGCAGATAATAATACTTTTTGTAACGATACAACATAGAAAAGAGTTTGTTAAAAAACAAGATAAAAAAATAAACTGCTGAGTGTAGGATAATAATACGGGAACAAATAATGCAAAAAATCTGGAATATAAAAAAAATTAATACAAAAAAACAGCGCTCGTTTGCCAAAGATCTTGGCATCTCTCCTACACTTGCCCAGATTCTTTTAAATAGAGGGATTCAGACAAAGGATCAGGCACGCAGTTATCTTCATGATGATATCAGCAAGTGCTTTGACCCTTTTTTATTTAAGGGAATGAGAAAAGCGATTAAGCGTACGCAAAAAGCAATAGCCGCAAAAGAAAAAATTTTCATTTACGGAGATTATGATGTAGACGGGGTCAGCAGTACTGCTTTGCTGTATTTTGTTCTAAGGGATCTGGGGGCGGATGTTGAGTGTTATATACCGCATAGGGTAGAAGAGGGCTATAGTCTAAATGTTCAGGCCTGTGTAAATTTAAAAGCCAAAAATGCAAAGCTTGTAATAACTGTCGATTGTGGTATAAGCAGCTTTGAAGAAGTAAAATATCTAAATTCAGAGGGCATCGATGTTATCATAACCGATCATCACCGCATTCTTGGGGGAAAGATACCCTTGGCTTATGCCGTGATTAATTCTATGAAAAAGGGGTGTTCCTATCCTTATAAAGATCTTGCCGGGGTAGGCATTGCCTATAAATTTGCTCAGGCGCTTACAATGGGCATTATGGATATAAGCCAACATCTTGATCTTGTGGCCCTGGGGACGATTTGTGATGTTGCTCCGCTTACAGGTGAAAACAGGATATTGGTCAGACAGGGGCTTGAGGTCTTGAGTAAAACAAGCAAAATTGGATTAAAGGCCTTGATGGAAGTAGCCGGTATATTAAATAAGAAAATCACAACCCAGCATGTAGGTTTTATCATCGGGCCGCGTATTAATGCAAGCGGCCGCATGGGTTCAGCGGAAAAAGCATTGGAGCTTTTTCTGAGCACAGACTATGCCCAAGCTCTGAAGCTTGCCAAAGAACTGGATAATTATAATAAGCAAAGGCAAAAAGAGGAAGCCAAGACTTTAAGGCAGGCTACTTTGATGATGCAAAGTGAAATAAATTTTAAAGATCATCGCTCTGTAGTCTTGCATAACGATGAATGGCATCCCGGGGTTATTGGTATTGTGGCCTCGCGTATTGCCGAAAAATATTATCGCCCGACAATTTTGATCTCTACTAAGGATAAGATAGGCAAAGGCTCAGGGCGTTCTATTAGAAATTTTCATCTGTTTGATACCCTTGCAAAATGCGATCATCTATTAGAAGGATTTGGCGGGCATGAAAAAGCAGCCGGAATAAGTATTTTGAAAAACAATCTGCTGGATTTTAAAGAGTTCTTTAATGAAATGGCACGCAAGACCTTGTCCGGCGATGAGCTTGTGCCTGTTATTGATGTGGATATGGAAGTATCTCTCAGCGCTTTGTCTAAAAAATTAATAGATGAGCTTGAGCTATGCGCTCCTTTTGGCAGGGGAAACCCGCGCCCCGTATTTGCCTCACGTGATCTTAGGGCAAAAGATAGGCCAAAAACTTTAAGAGGTAATTCTTTTAAGATCTGGCTTACTGACGGCAAAATGACTTGTGAGGCTCTGGGCAGTAAGTTTAATGATATTGATATAACGGATACAAGCAACGGATTTTCTGTTGTATACTCTCCATCAATAAACGACTGGCAGGGTATTAATACCATCCAGCTAAAGCTCAAGGATCTGCAGTTCTCTTAGTGTTAAACCCCAAAATTTGCATTAGTTTGCAGCGAATAGCTCCTCACTTAAGCGTATTATAAAAAGCCTCAACGTACTCAAGGGGGTATGTCTGCGTTTTTTGTGATTGTTTTATCTAAAAAATCGCAGCACTCTTTATTCGCCTTTAATACAAAATCGTGTTTTCTTTTAAAAAGTTTACCCATATGTTTAAAGCAGCTGAATTTGTAATATTTGGCAAAATTAGAATATCCCAGTAAAAAATTATTTATTCCATATTCATAAATCGTTTATTATCAATTGTTTGCATTAAAAAATTAAATTTCCCCTCCTCTTGCAAAGAATATATATGCATGGTATACTTTAAAGAATTTTCGAAACTCTTAAGAGCAAATTTATGAGTTTCTTAAAAAAGTTTTGAAATAGAAAACTATTGCTTATATTAAGTTTGTCAATTGAAAGGAGTTTTTATGTTTTTAGCTGCAACGTCAAAGTTCGAGGTCAAGGTAACAAAAATCATTTCGCTTTCTTTAATCCAATTCTTTTTATTTTCAAGTCTTTCTTTTGCCGGAGCAAATTCTTTTTCGAATACAGGTCATGAAAAAGAATTACTTTCTCCAGCAATTCAAATCAATGTTTTACCATTTACACAAGAGTTTCAGGCACAACCAAAGAATTTTTATCTTTTTGGTCGCGATTTAACAGGAAAGTTACTTACTGAAGGTCGGGCAAGTCAGGTTGATTTACTCGGTGGTAAGGGAGCAAATTTACATGAGTTAACTCGGGATGAATTAAAATATGAAGTAGATGGTAAGGAATATTTTATTAAGGTCCCCCCGGGAAGTGTAGCAACAACAAAGTTATGTGATAAATATTATGCAAATGGCCAAAAGTTGCTAGATGAAGATATTGCAGATGTAAAAGCTCAGATTAAACAGTTAGAAAAAATGACAGGCCGTAAATTTGGTGGAGATGAATTACCCTTATTAGTTAGCTGTCGTTCTGGTGCGAAAATTTCTATGCCGGGAATGATGGAAACAGTACTTAATGTAGGACTTAATGATCAGTCAGTAATTGCTTTTGCTAAAGAATTAGAGACATTAGGGGTAAATCCTACCGCTGCGTATGATTGTTATCGCCGCTTACTTAAAATGTATTCGAATGTAGTATTAGAATTAGATGCTGAGGAGTTTGAGAACTTTTATTCACAGCAAAAAGATTTACTTAAAGATGGGGAAGAATTAACTATTGAGCAATACGAAACTATTGTTGAGCAATCAAAAGCTTTAGTTAATGAAAAAACCGGCAGTGATTTTCCGCAGGATGTTTATGAGCAAGTATTACGGAGTTTAGAAGCAGTGTTTGCTTCTCGTGATCATCCACGTTGTTTATCTTATAAAAGACTTAATAAAATCCCCCTAGATTTACCGACTGCCGCAACAATAGAGGTAATGAAATTAGGAAATTTAAATCCAAATTCAGCTACCGGCGTATGTTTTACTCGTGATCCGGCAACTGGTGAGAATGTATTTTACGGGGAAGTTTTATATTTTGCTCAAGGTGAAGATGTTGTATCTGGAGAAGTTACTCCGATGCCGATCAATGAAATGGGTAAAGCAAGATTTTTAGCAAAACATCCAGAATATATTGGACGTGAACATGAACTTGTAAGTTTAGAAGAAGCAATGCCTGAGCAGTACAAGCATTTAGTTGCTATATATAAAAAGCTAGAATTGCATTATAAAAATATGCAGGACATGGAATTTACCATTGAAGATGGTGAGCTTTGGATGCTGCAGACAAGAAACGGAAAACGTACAGCTGCTGCTGCTTTAAACATGGCAATAGACATGGTTGATGAAGGTTTAATTTCAGAAGAAGAAGCAGTTATGCGTATTAATGATAAAGATTTAGATTCTTTTTTACATCCGCTGTTTGATCCTAAGGATAAAGCTCGTGCGAAAAGAGAAGGTCTCGTGATTGCGGTAGGGCTTAATGCTTCTCCTGGTGCAGCTAGTGGAGAATTAGTTTTTGATAAAGAAACAGCTTTAGCTTTGAAAAAGCAAGGTAAAAAGAGTATCTTAGGTCGTACCTTTACCGTAGCTGATGATATTGAAGGTATTGATGCTGCAGATGGTACGCTTACAGCTAAAGGTGGTTCAACTTCGCATGCAGCTGTAGTTTGCCGATCAATGAACAAAACCGCAGTAGTTGGTTGCAGTGCTTTATCTTTTGATGTGGATAATAAAAAGCTTTGGATTGAAGGCGAAAAAGACCCTATGCAAGGAAAAATAATTCTTTCTATTGATGGATATACTGGTGAAGTTATTCAAGGAGAAGTAGCTACAATAGAATCTATTATTGTTCGTGGTAAAAACGGAGAATCTCTTAGCCGTGAGGAACAGATATTTTTTGATCGCTTTCAACGGTTTGAAGGTTGGTTAGATAAATATAGACCAAAGGGCAGTGTGCGTGTTAATGCAGAAACTCGCCCAGAGTTAGAAGTAGGGTTAAACCAATTTAATGGTGATGGCGTTGGCTTATTCCGTACAGAGCATCAGTATTTTCATGATGTAACTCCGAAAGAAAGACGTTTGCATACACTGCGTAAAGTTTTACTCAGTGGCAATCCCGAGGGATTAAAGCAATTAGAAAAAATACAGAAAAATGATTTTGTGCATTTAAACAAAATATTAAAAGGTAGACCAGCTACAGTTAGATTATTTGATTTTCCAGCAATGGAGGTTTTGCCAGACTTGGAATCTGAGGATGGTTTAAACGCAATTGATGAGCTAGCTAAAGATAGCGAACTTAATATGAGTAAAAAGCAGATTATTGAAAAGATTGAAAGTTTGCAGGAAAATAATCCGATGTCAGGAAAACGGGCAATTCGTTTTTTAATTGATTTTCCGGAATTTTTAGACGGGCAAATTCGCGCTATTTTAGGCGGTTATAAAGAGGTAAAGGATGAAGGGTTGTCTCCAAAGCCGATAGAAATCATGGTTCCTTTTGTGCAGATTGTTGAGGAATTTAAATTTGTAGTGGATAGAATAGTAGAGATTGCTACAGAGGAGTTTGGTCTTGAGCGTGGTGTAGATTTCACAGTGGGGCATATGGTTGAAACTCCATCAGCGGCAATTCTCGCGGATGAGCTTTCTGAAATTTCTGATTTTGGCAGTAATGGAACTAATGATCAAACTCAATTTACTTTTTGGTTTAGCCGTGAAGATGCTGGTAATATTGTAATTCCTGCTTACTCTACAGAAGAATTACCAATTTTACCGGACAATCCATTTGATGTTATTGATCCAGTGGTTGGAGAAATTGTTGGGATTGGCGATGCTTTAGGAAAAAGAGATAATCCGAAATTCAAAACAGGTTTATGCGGAGAGCACGGGGGAAACTTAGAGTCAAATGAAGATTATATTATTCCTTACGGATTAAATTATGCATCATGTAGTCCATTGCGGGTGGTTATTGCTAAATTAGCTTGGGCTCAGAATGCGATTAGAGCAAAACGCGCAGGCAAGAAATCATCAGTAGAAGTGTATGATTTGAAAAAAATAGAAACGAAGCCTTTAGAATTAAATCGAGTAAAAGTTCAACAGGTAGAAGAGATGATGCAAACAACACAGTTACGTAAAAACCTGGTACGAACAATTATTTTAAATGCTAATGAAGAATCAAAACAAGCAGCGATTGAAAAACTAGCAGCAATTATTCAGCCGGATTTAGAAAAAATGTTGCAAGCGGATAATCAAGCTTTAATATCTATATTTAATCAAGATCTGGGTGGTTTATTTAAAAGTATATTAGAATCACAAAAAGTTGTTGATGAAGATACTCCATTAGGAAAGGCTGAAGAATTGATGTACTTAAGCCTTCAATTAGATAGAGATGCTAATGAGATTGAGAGAGAAATTAAAAAGCTTTATGAAATCAATCCAGCTAAAGGTAATGTGGGAGTGCGTCAGATATTAACCGGAACAGACGGTATTTTTAAAGCACAGGTTACGGCGTTAATTAGTGTGTTGAAGAAAAGCCGTGCTTATAAGCCGCGCTTAATTGTGCCAACAGTAGCTTTTGCGGAAGAAGTTGAAATGGTACAGAAAATGGTTGCAGATATGCTTGTAGCAGAAGGTTTAGATGCAGATCGTATTGAGGTTGGAGCATCGATTAGAACTGTACGTGCAGCTTTAAAAGCGGGTGAGATTGCAAAGACAGCAAAATTCTTAGTATTTAATTTAAAAGGATTAACTGAATCTGTAATTGCAACGACAGAGGCAGACGCTCAAGTTTTCATTAAGAAGTATTTGGAATTAGGAATCTATAAATACGATCCTTTTAAAGTACTTTCTATGAAAAATGTGGGTAAATTTATGGCAATCGCTACACGCCGTGCACTTGAAGTTAACCCGAGTATTCCTATTTATGCAGCTGGAACAATGTTGTTAGAAGAAGAAGTAGTAGAATTAGAAGATGCGTCTAAAGATGTTGCGTCAGAGGGAAAAGCTTTAACTGCTTTGAACCAGGCAATATAATTAGATTTTAAAATAGTCATAATAGAAATCCACAGTCAGTTTTTATGGCTGTGGATTTCTAACTTTTTTATTTTTTAAGGGTGTTTTAGCATGCTACGAAAAATTTCACTGATTTTATTAATTAATCTATTTTTTGTAAATAGTATTTCTTTTGCGTTTGAAAAAGAAATACTCTCGCCTTTGGTAACGCTGGATACCCTTTCTTTAAAAACAGTATTTTCCCAAGGCATAACTCATAAACTGGATGTGTCTTTACTGGAAAATATACACCCAGCATTAAAAACCATTGTAATAAAATTTAAATACGAATATCCTGGTTTTTTGAGCAAAATAATAAAAACTGTAAATAAGCATAAATTGCCGCTGCAATGGTATCAAATGGTGCGAAAAAGAGATGGCACATTCTCTTTTCGATTTGATGTGCATGCTTTAAATCTGCAGGCAGATCGTCTTGTTGATGATTTGCGGTTAATTGATGATCGTCAGGATTCAGATTATGATCCTGAGAGTTTTTCCTGCCGCCACAGGGTTTTAGAATTGAAATTAAATTATCAGAATGACAGCTTATTAAAAATCACAGAATTTTTAAAAGAAAACTATATTAATGTGGCTTGTTTTCTTACCCCGGTCATTGAGCCGGGAGGAGAGTCTTTGTTTACTTTTGAAATAGAAATTCCTGCGTGGCTTTCGGATGCAGAAGTTGTAAAAGATTTGCAATGTACGATTAATTGCGATGAAAATAATGTATTTTTAAGTGAAGGGACATTAATCGATGCAGTTATTGAGCAGTACTTATCTTTTAACATTAAAAATAATATTTCCCGAGATTATCTTAAAACTACATTAGGAGTAATGATCCGGCATTTGAGCCAATCACGCAAAGATAAAAAAACACCATTTATAATGCATCAGATTGAGGTGGTGAATATTTTATTAGATAGTATAAAAATTCCGCAAGATAATAGAATGTTATTGCAGATAGTGATTGCTGCGGCAATATTGCATGATGCGATTGAAGATGGAGATATTAAGGATGAAGATCTGAAAAAACAATTTGGCGATCAAGTGTATTACATTGTGGATTTGTTGACCAATCGTAGAAATAACGGAGAAAAAGATGAGTTAAAATATTTGCAGAAAATTCTTCAGGGTAAAGAGATTTGGGGATTGATTGCTAAAATTATTAAAATTGCGGATAGAATTCATAATATTAAAACCCTGAATATCGGCAATCCTGCGTTTGAGCGCAGAGTTTTCTTTTCTACGATCCATGATTTTTTGCCGGAATTTGTGGCTAAAATTAAGATTAGGCCCGAAGATGTGGCTGATTCTGGGATTGATATTCGCGTTTGGCAGAAAGTGCTTAAAAATGCGCAGAGTGAATTAAATAAACAGATTTTTCAAATGGGAAAAAAGATGAAATTTCTTAATGCGCAAGGCAAAATAGATAAATATCAATGGAATCAGTATTCAATGGAAAACAAATACCCCTTAAAAAGCCTGCACACAAGCCAGGGCTTGACGATTATTCTCGATCACGAAAGACAGGAAAAAATTGATCAGGCCAGAAATCGAGAACTCCTTATCCAGGGATCAATTTAATTTATCAAGATAAAAATAATAATATTTATCGTAAGAGTATTGTTTAGAGCATGTTGCATCCTTGCAAACATGCTCTATGTATGATATAATTTTAAATAAACTAAAATGATTTAAAAAGCTTGAACCAAGGTAAAATTAATACTAATCGGCTCAAAAAATGAAAACAAATAAGCAACTAAAATTCATAACAAATCTTATAAGCATAGTGCTGATACAAGCATTTAGCTTAAGTAATGCTTATGCTTTTTTGCCTGTGGAGCGGGATAACCTTTCTCCAGATATTGAGATTAGTACACAGCTAATGCAGGGAGTTTTTTCTAAAGCAATTGAATTAGAGCAAAAAACTAAAATTTATGAGCCACTTTATACTATTGATTCTTTGGATGAACTGCCGTTTAGATTAAGAAGTGATAAAGAGATGGAATTATTGAAATTAATTTCTTTGAAAAATTTCCATGCTCTTAATGGTTTGGATGATTCTGAAAAGAAACAATTTGTTATCCTAGATGTTGGTTTATCTGATTATATTTTAGCAAAAATGCATCCGGATTATAAAAATAAAATCGCTTTAGATGACCTTTATTATCAGATCGTAGCCATAAAAGTGATGATAGATAGTATTATAAATGATACAGATGAGAAAATAGCTATTAATTTTGTAGTTACAAATGTGCTTGAGGAAAAATATACGGAATCAATAGTTGTGTACAAAAAGAAAGGCGGTAGAAGAACTTTAGTTTCTTCTTTTGTCGAAGAAAATTTGGAAGCGGATTTGCGATCGGAAACAGTAACGACTTTTAATGCTGAAGAAGGATTGCTTAATATGGATATCGGAATAATCTTCATGGAAATACAAAAAGATGGACATGCGATAAATATTGATGAGATGAGCAAAATTAAACTATCAAAAGGAACTGTGCAAACGAAGTTAACCCAGATTAAAAGAAAACAACGCGAGCTGGGAATTATTGCTCAAACTCGTTCTGAAAAGAAAAAAGAAACACAACCGATTACATATGAGATGCGAGAAAAAATGAAAAACGGTTTTGAAGTACAAGTAGTACCTAATACAACGCATAGAGTTGTTGGTGCCGGAATAATTGTTGTGGCTGAAGGAGAAACATTAGAATATCCGCTGACGTCTTATGAGTCTTTAAATATACAACAAGAAATTAGTAATTTAAAAACCTCAGTTTTAAGTGCTATAAATAATCTTGAATCAGACAATAGAAATGAAATGGGGGTTTTGTTGTTTGATATGCTCAAAGTTAGTGCAGAGTATGCTGAAGAAACCAATAAATTACCAATTGTGAAATTTCTTTCTGAGGTTTTGAAATTTATTGATAGAGATGATAATGTTGAACTTCATGAAAAAGTTATTAAAATTACAGAGCAGATATCTGATAGTTTGTATCCTAAAGTTCAAGTGCCAAAAAAAGTTAGAATTATGCAGGCAAAAAATAAGGAAGAAGAATTTCTTATTGAAATATTTAATAAGAGAACAGAAGAAAAAGATAAAAGGCTAGCGGTAATAAAGAAAAAGAAAAAAGACAAACTAATCACAAAAAACGAAGCGGTAGAGGAAAGTGGAATTATAAATCAATCATATATGATTACAGAAGATTTAATCCAAAAAGCATTATATCTTCGCCATCTTCCTCAAAACGATTATTCTATTGAACAAGCTCTTTTTCTTGCCGCACAACCCATTTCAGTGAGATATATTTCTTTTAAAAAAAGTAATATGCAATTTGCTGAAAAGATTCGTGAAACCGCTGGAAAAGCAAACGATTTAGTTAGAGAATTTCTTGGACAAGATTTTATAACAATTAATAATGTTCCGGAAAATGATAAGTTTATTTTGCTGTTACCGCAAGATCTTAATAGTCCGGAGAACTATTGGCAATTAAGGGAAACCTATCCTAATTTAGTGGGTATTATTACTAGGGAGGGGCTAAAACATTACGCATTGGTTGCCAAACAAGGGGATGGATTTCCTGTGCTTGCAGAAGCGTATACTATGATTAGAGATGAAAGTGGTGCCTCTGTACGTGTCAGCACATTGGATGCATTAAAAGGGGGAGAGTTAGCAATTATAGATACAGGGGAGAATAAAGTAAAAATTAATCCGAGTAGTGATGATATTAAAAAAGCATTTGCCGAACAACGTGCAGAAAAGGATAAAATAGAATATTTTAAGAATAGGATTTTTGATCCGGTTACAACACAAGATGGAATACAAATGTCTTTGAGAGTTAATTTGGATAGATATGAAGATGCTGAGAGATTGAAAGAAATAGGAATAGATGGTATAGCCTTATATCGTACAGAGTATGAATATGAGCGGTATTATGATAAATTTAAAAAAGATATTTTAGAAAATAATTTGATAGAAATAATTTCAGAAGATTATTGGGTGGAAATCCTAGAAGAGATTATTACTAGATCTCAAGTGAAATCGTTTAATGTGAGAATGCCGGACCGTCAGATTTCTTCTGATAAAACCGAAGACGCAAAAGATTTTGAAGGGTTTGGAAATAGTAACTTCGACGGTATTAGATTTTTACTGAACGATCCGATTGGCAGAAAAATGGCTTTAACCCTTATGAAAGCAGCAATGCGTGTTTATGCAAAACACGGTGTTATAAAAGTATTTTTCCCCATGGTGTCTACCTTGGATGATCTGCAAAGAGCTAGGGATATTTATGACGAAGCCAAGGAAGTATTGGTATCAGAAGGCAGGGTTGCTGCTTCAGAGATAGAAGATTTCCAGCTTGGGGTAATGTTTGAAACTCCGGGATCGATCCTAGCCAGTAATGTTTTAATGCAATACTCTGATTTTGGCAGTGTTGGTAGTAATGATCTGATTACCTTTTTATCAGATGAACAGCGCCCATCCGGAGAGCATGGCGGAAGAGGGACCGTAGGAATCAGTAAAAAACTTACAGAATTAAGCCCAATTAGGTCTAGTTTAAATATGTTATTGTCAAATGCTAAACAACAAGATAACTATAAATTAACACTTTGCGGTACATTAGCTTCTGCTATAGATTTTTTGTTTTATTCTGCCAATATGAAAGCAACCGACCAGGGAGAAATTATACCTAGTGTGGGTATAGGAGAAGTGGCTTATGTAAAAGAGTTTATCCGGCATATTGATACAAAAGTGCTGGCTGAAATTTTTAAAGAAACAGATGATGAACTGCTTAAAAAGGAATTGGATTTAGAAAAAGCCCGTATTAACAAAGAAATAGAAGAAAAAATTGAAGAAGCAAACAGTGATTTTTTCAAAAATATGCTTTTTCAAAATGAAAATTTTATTCCGTCAGTAAGCCCACCGTTATCAGAAAATAATTTTATTTTTGAACGATCAATCTAAAGCAGCCCTAATAGTACTAACCCTATAAAAATATTAATCTTACCTCAGATTGGACATAACAGAAAATTATTGATTTTTCTTGTTTTCCCCGTTATACTAAAAATACTAAGTTTTTATAGTTTAACCTCTCAATAAATCAAAATTTAAGGTAGTAAATAATTATGTTTATTATTGCATATACTATTAAAGGGTTTGCAACTGTTCTGGGCTGGGCATTAACAATAATGTACTGGTTAATTTTGATCAGAGCGCTTATAAGCTGGTTCAGTCCGGATCCCTACAATCCGCTCGTTCAATTTCTGCATAGGGCAACTGATCCGCTGCTTGAACCTCTGCGCAATCTATTAATGCCCGTGACTATGCAGATTAGAATAGATCTTTCGCCTTTGTTGGCTTTTTTCCTTATTATATTTTTACAGAGGTCTTTGGTAGGGTTTTGTTCCATATAGCTTATATGCTTCAATAATAAGCTGTTTTTGTCGCTTTGAGAAAGGGAAAACGTGTGAAAACAAGTACAATGAATAAGCTTTTAGATATTAGTATAATAATTACTGCGGTCAGCTCATTTGTTATTTTGCTTGTACAGTGGGGAATGATGCCGGTTATTAAAACACTGGATTCAACCCTCATGAATACAGCCTTTCTGGATATAATAGACAGCGTGGTTTTAGTCATATTTGTCATTGTTGTCTTGATTCGTTTTGGGGTCAATCATTCTAAACCAGGATATGTTAAGGAATATTGGATAGATCTGATTGTTATTTTGCCCTTACTGCATCTTTTTCATGGAATGCACAGCGCGGGATTCGCGATTGTCTTAAGAGAAGCGATTAGGCTCATCAGGTTTTGCTCCAGGGCAAAAGTTTCAGAGCGATTAATCAGCTTACTTGGGATAAAGCCGGCACAGTTGCTGATCGTAACATTTTTAATGACGATCTTAATCGGCACGTTTTTACTTACCCTTCCCATTTCAACAAAAAGCGGTCAAGGCCTAAATTTTGTCGATGCTCTGTTTACAGCTACCTCTGCAACCTGTGTTACAGGATTGATCGTGCATGATACAGGCAGCTTTTTTTCTATTTTTGGGCAGCTAGTCATATTACTTCTTATTCAGGTCGGAGCTTTGGGAATAATGACTTTTTCTGTAACCTTGTTTCTGGCAGCAGGAAAGCGGATGTCCAACCGTGAAGCTATTGCCATGCAGAATGTTCTTGACCAAGATAGTATTGCCGGGATTATGGGGTTGATTGCTTTCATAGCAAAGATGACTATTTTCGTGGAGCTTTTGGGAGCGGCCTTTCTTTTTGTCGGATTTATGCCTTATATTAGCGATCCTTGGCAAAGGATATATGTCTCGATATTCCATTCTATCTCAGCTTTTTGTAATGCGGGGTTTTCCCTGTTTCCGGATAGCATTATGCAGTATGCGAATGACGGTGTAATTAATCTAACTATTGCTTTTTTAATTATCTTCGGCGGATTAGGATTTATTGTTGTGAAAGATATTTGGGACATGTATGTTTTAGGTAGTCGGCCCAGAAGCTTAGGCTTAAGATTACATACTAAGCTTGTTTTATCCATGACGGTAATTTTGCTCTTTGTAGGGACAATATTGATCTTTTTTGCGGAAAACAATGCCAATTTTACTGGTTTGATGCTTAAGGATAAAATTTTAATAAGTTTTTTTCAGTCTGCATCAGCCAGAACCGCCGGATTCAATAGTGTTGATATCGCAGGCATGACCAATGCAAGTATATTCAGCATTATTATATTGATGTTTATCGGAGCCTCTGCCGGCTCTACGGGAGGAGGTATTAAAACAACAACTTTTTGGGTATTGCTTAGATCTTTCAGCAGCAATATCCAGAATAAAGATGATATTAATGCTTTTAAAAGAAAAATTCCCGATAGTATTGTCGGCAAGGCAATTGCTATATTCATATTGTCTTTAGGGTTTGTTATCCTGTTCATGTATCTTTTGTCTATATCTGAATCTCTGCCTTTTAGGGATTTGATTTTTGAAGTTGTATCTGCATTTGGTACTGTAGGGCTTTCTACAGGGATTACGGCTCAATTGCATAATGCCGGTAAACTGTTGATAACAGGCTTAATGTTTTTAGGAAGATTGGGGCCGTTAACAATTGTGCTGGCTTTTTCCGGGTATAGAAGAAAAATAAATTATACATATGCTCAGGAAAAAATCATGGTCGGATAAATAACAGGGATTAGCGTTTAGCGAATAGCGGTTAGAGTGTGCTATTCTAAAAAAGGTTGAGGTAAAATAAATTAACCGCAGATGAACACAGAGAGCACGGAGAAAAGAAAAAATAAAAAGGAATAATTCATTGGATGTTCATTAAGTTGATCTTAGGGTTAAAAGTAGTTAGGTCTTAAAAAATGAAAATTTATACTCAAGCCTGCTGCTTATGCTGGCGAGTGTACTAAATTATACTAAACGTAATGGTTGGGTGAAAAATACAAAACTTTTACCACAGAGAACACAGAGAGCACGGAGAAAAGCATTTGTATTATAATTAATTATACGTAGTAAGTTTTAAATGAGCTTAGTTTTTTATGATTATATGCTCATTCGACGTTGTCGAATATTATTTCATTAAAAAGTGCTAAAAAATAAAAATAAGTTTTTATTTTTCTATCTTTTTTAATGAAAATACGCGCTAATAATAGCGCTTAGAGCATATCATCATTTCTCTGTGAAACTCTGTGTGCTCGGTGGTGAAGTAAGAATGAACGTATTATCTGTGTTAATCAGCGTTTATCGAGCTTATTTATCCCCTTAAGCGGGCGGTTAATTAGTTTTTGCAAATTGATTGATTAAATTTTTTGTGCTTAAAAGTTAAACTATTTTAGGAAAAGACAAGTAATGTTTTAGAAAGGGGTATTAATATGTATTATCCTGTTTCGAGATTAAGAAGATTACGCAGGAGCAATCTTTTGCGGGAAATGGTAAAGGAGACAGATTTAAGCGCAAGATCTTTCATCTATCCTGTTTTTGTTGTTGAGGGGGAAAACATAAAAGAACCCGTGAAATCAATGCCGGGAGTATTTAGGATGTCTGTAGATAATCTGCTGAAAGAGGCTAAAGAAGTGGAGAGCCTGAATATCCCAGCGCTGATGCTTTTTGGTATACCGGAAAAAAAAGATGAAAGAGCGACAGCGGCCTATGCTAAAGGCGGAATTGTCCAAACAGCAATTAAAGCCTTGAAAGCCAAGCATTATAATTTGCTAATAATAACAGATGTCTGTCTTTGCTCATATACAACTTCCGGGCATTGCGGCATAGTTAAAAATAAAATTTCACCTGCATCTGAAAATACTGAAAAAGAAAGCCTAATGGATGTGGCCAATGAAGAAGATGTTGTTATTTATAATGATGCAACATGTGAATTGCTGGGAAAAATGGCCTTGTCTCATGCAGAGGCAGGAGCAGATATGGTCGCGCCAAGTTCGATGATGGACGGACAGGTCACGGCTATCCGCAAGGTTTTAGATACAAATAATTTTAAACATATTCCGATAATGGCATATAGCGCTAAATTTGAGTCAAGCTTTTACAGCCCGTTTCGTGATATAGCTGAATCTAGTCCGGTCACTGGAGATAGAAAAACCTATCAGATCAACCCTGCTAATGCAGCTGAGGCATTAAGAGAAATAGAGTTTGATATCCAGGAGGGTGCGGATTTGGTTATGGTAAAACCAGCGCTTGCCTATCTGGATATAATTGCTCGGGCAAAGCAGAAATACCAGATGCCTATGGTCGCTTATAATGTAAGCGGTGAGTTTGCTATGGTTAAGGCGGCAGCGTCAATGGAATATATTGATGAAAAGTCAGTTGTCCTTGAAATATTAACAGGCATAAAAAGAGCTGGTGCTGATCTGATTATTACCTATCATGCAAAAGACGCGGCACGCTGGCTTAGTGGTAAATATCTTCTTTAAGATGAAAGTAAAAAGGGAATAAGCCAATAGCCGATAGTAAATAGTAAAAAAAAGAAAATAGAACTAAAATGTGAGTTTTACTCTTAGACTCGTAGATTTTAGATTAAGCTGGTAACTGGCAACAGACAACTGTATAACCCCTAATTCATAACTTGTTATTGGTCAATAAAATATGTTAATTTCTTGGAATATTACAAAGGCCTGCAATTTAAAATGCGAGCATTGTTATCGTGATGCAGGGATTGCGGCAGATGATGAGCTTAACCTGCAAGAAGGCAAGGAGCTTTTAAGGGAGCTAAGGCTTCTTAATTTCCGTCTCATTATCTTTTCAGGGGGAGAACCAGTTCTAAGAGAAGAACTTTTTCAATGGATTCCTTTTGCTAAAGAGCTGGGGCTGATAAGCGTTCTGGGCACAAACGGTACACTTATTGATGAGAAATGCGCCATACGTCTTAAGCAGTCCGGGCTCAAACGTCTGGGTATTAGCCTGGATTCTATTGATGAAAAAAAGCATGATAAATTTCGCTGTTTTGATGGAGCATGGAAATTGGCCATTAGAGGAATGGAAAATGCCAAGAAAGTTGGCCTTGAATTTCAGGTGCACACAACGGTTACGAAAAAAAATATAGACGAAATATTAGCTATCACAGATTTTGCTCAAAATATCAAGGCGCAGGCACATCATATATTTTTTCTTGTGCCTACAGGCAGAGGCAAGGATATAGATGCTCTAATCCCCAGTGCGCAGGAATATGAGAGATTAATAGAAGAAATACTCCAGAAGCAAAAAACCGTAAATCTTGAGCTTAAACCTGTATGCGCTCCGCAGTTTGTGCGGATTGCCAAAGAAA
>Ga0307991_1001262_pt1 | contig 17882 bp, 17 predicted proteins | sample EllFjometagen131_FD_203146 | JGI IMG/M metagenome (GOLD analysis project Ga0307991, IMG submission 203146) | Marine microbial communities from Ellis Fjord, Antarctic Ocean - #131 | ecosystem: Environmental > Aquatic > Marine > Unclassified | place: Southern Ocean | collected 2014-10-08 | reverse complement strand
GAAAGCATAGAGAAAACAATAGGCGATTTAATAAGTGATAAAAATGTACTTTGCTCAGATTCTCATCCATCAATTATTTCATGGGCATCGAATAGGGAGTTAGAGCACCATACCTTCGTAGCGTCAAAACAGCATGTCAAGAATAAATGCTATCATGTTCAGCATGTAAACTCTATGGATAATTTGTACGAAAGATGGATAAAACCTTTTTATGGAGTTGCAACAAAATATTTACCACAGTATCTCAATTGGTTTGTATTCTTGGAAAGGGTAAAGAATTCAAAGAATCCTATTTTGGATTTGGCAAGAGCAGTTATGTCAAATACTAGTGCTATTAAATCTTTTAGAGAAATTGAAAATGTATATCTGGAATTAAATGTTCCACATTATCTTAAAACATAACCAATAAATATAACAATTAATCTGTCTTCTAAATTAAATTTTCTCTTTTTACTTTAAAATTCTATCTTTGCAATAGGATAAACAATGCTTGGTTTAATTTTTGTTAACTTATAAAAAAACTCAAATTATGAAACTCTTAAAAATTTCTATTTTAATAATAATTCTTGCAATTTCCCCAGCTTTAAATTCAGCAAAAGCTCAAACATCTGACGACATATTGAATAAGGTAGAAGCAGCAATAAAAGGAGGAAACTCCGTAGGTTTGGCAAAATATTTTAACTCAACAATTGACCTTGAATTATTAGAAAATGATGACACCTACAGCAAAACTCAAGCAGAATTAATAATAAAGAATTTCTTTAAAAAATATCCACCAAAATCTTTTTCTATAAAACAAAAAGGTTCATCTAACGATGGCTCAAAATTTTCAATTGGGATTTATAATTCTACTAATAACAAAACGTTTCGCACATATTTTTTGATAAAAAAAGTTAGTGGAAAATACAAAATTCATCTTTTACAGTTTGAAGAAGAATAATGAGTTTTTAATAAAATATTGTTTATGCCACAAAGCCACGAAATCTCAAAGAAACACAAAGATTCTTATAAACCTATTCCAATTGATATTGAAAAGATTGGCAAATTAGTTGTAGATTCAGCATATACAGTACATTATAATTTAGGTCCCGGTTTATTAGAAAAAGTTTATGAGGTGTGTTTTTGCCATGAATTAGTAAAAAGAGGATTAAAATATCAAAGACAAGTTACTATTCCAATAGTTTATGATAATTTACAATTTGATGAAGGTTTAAGAATAGATGTAATAGTTGAAGAATCAATAATTTGCGAATTAAAAGCTCTTGAGAATGTACACCCCGTTTGGGAGGCTCAAATTATAAGCCATTTAAAACTTACTAATAAAAGACTTGGATTCTTAATCAATTTTAACGTACCTAAAATTAAAAATGGCATTAGAAGATTTGTTAATTAACTTGGTGAATTCTTTGTGTCTTTGAGTCTTTGTGGCATAAATATTATTTACTTCTTATTAAAAAAATAGCAAAGTAAAATTTAAAATGACAATTGAACAAATTATCGAAAATTCTTTGAAAGAAGATATTGGAAATGGAGACCATACTTCTCTGGCAACAATTCCTGAATCAGCCATTGGGAAAGTTCATTTACTTATCAAAAGCAATGGAATTTTTGCCGGTGGTGAAATTGCTAAAAAAGTATTTGAAAAAGTTGATAAAAACATAAACTTCAAAATTCTAATAAAAGACGGCACAAAAGTTAAAAAAGGAGATATTGCTTTTATCGTAGAAGGAAAATCAATTTCAATTTTAACTGCCGAACGAACAGCATTAAATTTTTTACAAAGAATTAGCGGTATTGCCACTTCAACCAATGAATATGTTTCATCGCTCGAAGGATTACACACAAAAATATTAGACACAAGAAAAACAACACCGCTTTTGCGGGAATTAGAAAAATATGCTGTAAAAATCGGTGGTGGAGAAAATCACAGAATAGGATTATTTGATATGATTATGATAAAAGATAATCATATTGATTTTGCAGGAGGAATCAAACAAGCGATAATAAATACACACAAATATCTTGAAAAAGAAAATAAAAATTTAAAAATTGAAATCGAAGTCCGCAATCTTGATGAATTGAATCTGGTACTTGCAGTTGGAGGAATTAACCGCATTATGCTTGACAACTTCACCATTTCTGACTTGAAAAAAGCCGTTGAAATTATAGACAAAAAATATGAAACTGAAGCTTCCGGTGGAATTACTCTCAACACAATTCGGGGTTACGCCAAAACCGGTGTTGATTACATTTCTGTTGGTGCTTTGACTCACCATATTAAAAGTCTTGATATGAGTTTAATTGCAATTAACTAAATTTGTCTGCAAGAAAACACCAATAACTACGTTATGCTTGACATAAATACCAGTCATTTACAAAAGCAAACTCCTGACATCCATGTCTTCACAAGCCTTGTTCTTTGCGTCTTCTTATCAGACTCTTAAAAAAAGTATTTTTGTACAAGTACTATCAAAGTCCTTCAATAATATTCGAAAGTTAGAATAAATATTAAAAAATTACCTAATTTTATTTGATAATAAAAATATATCAAATGTTTAAAAGAATCTATACCAAATTTCTAAACTGGAAAGTTGTATCAAATTTTATAACTTTTTTAAAAAGAATCATTCTACCCGGTTTTGACGGTTTGCCATTTTTTGAAGTTATTGTTTTTTTCATAAAAGGAATTCAAAAAGGTTCGTTGACATCAAGAGCCGCTGCAACTGCTTTTAATTTCTTTCTTGCCATTTTTCCTGCAATATTATTTTTCTTCACCATAATCCCCTACCTGCCCATAGAAAATTTTCAGGAAATATTAATGAGTTTATTGAATGACGTTCTTCCTAAAAGCGCCTTCGAAACAATCAGTTCAACCATCGAAGATATAATCTTAAGGAAAAGAGGAAGTTTATTATCAATTGGATTTATTATGGCACTTTATTTTTCTACAAGCGGAATCCGAAGTTTGATAGTTGCATTTAATAGCACTTTCCACGCTATTGAAAAACGTTCAACAGTAAAAATCTATCTAATTTCTCTTTTACTGGTTATTGTTCTTTCAATTATTATAATCGTTGCAATTACGATGATAGTAATTGGAACAGATGTATTAGAGTTTTTAGTAGCAAAAGGATTAATAAAAGGTTATTTTTCTTATTTTCTAATTCAATTTGTTAAATGGATAGTTATTATAGCGATGGTGTTTTTCATAATATCATTTATGTATTATCTTGCACCTGCACACATTCAAAGGTTCAGATTTTTCTCAGCCGGTTCAACATTAGCAACAGTTCTATCAATAGTAACTTCACTTGGTTTTGATTTTTATGTTACAAATTTTTCGAGATATAATGCCTTGTACGGTTCTATCGGAACATTGATTGTGATTATGCTGTGGATATATTTCAATGCTCTGATTCTGTTAATTGGCTTCGAACTAAATGCAAGCATTCAAAGTGCAGGAGTTCAAAGTTCGATTGATAAACTGAATAAGAAAAATAAACTGGAACAAAACTTTGATTGAAAGTTCTTTTATTTTTCAATAATTTGCTTTATTATTGTAAAAAAATATTAATGAAAAAAGTTGCTTTAGGCATTGATATCGGAGGAACAAACACTGAATATGGCTTCCTCGAAAAAAATGGAAATTGTTTAATTAAGAATTCTATTTCAACCATTTCTCACCAAAACATTGATTCCTTTTTACATGAATTATATCTTTCGATAGAAAACACAAAAAAAGAATTAGAAGAAAATATTATAATTACAGGAATTGGCATCGGTGCACCTAATGGCAATTTTTATAAAGGAACTATTGAATATGCACCAAACCTAAAATGGAAAGGTGTGATTAATCTTGTAGAACTTTTTCAAGAATATTATAAACTTCCTGTGTTTCTAACTAACGATGCAAATGCAGCAGCCATAGGCGAAATGATTTATGGTGGTGCAAAAGAAATGAAAGATTTCATTGTAATCACTCTTGGAACAGGACTGGGTAGCGGAATAGTTACAAATGGTGAAATAGTTTACGGACATGACGGTTTTGCCGGAGAAATAGGTCACACTATTATTGAAAACAACGGTAGATTATGCGGATGCGGTCGGAATGGTTGTCTCGAAACCTATGCTTCTGCTACCGGAATAAAACGAACTGTTATAGAATTACTTTTGAATCACCCAACAGAAAACAGCGAACTAAGAGGATTTAAATATGAAGACCTCTCAGGAAAAATTATTGAAAATGCTGCAAATTTGGGCGACAAAATTGCTCTCGAAGCTTTTAACTTTACAGGAAAAATGTTAGGATTAAGTCTGGCAAATGCTGTTGCCCACACCAGTCCTGAGGCTATTTTTCTTTTTGGTGGGCTTGCCTGTGCCGGCGAACTTATCTTCAAGCCTACAAAATACTATATGGAAGAAAATCTCCTACGGATTTATAAAGATAAAGTACAACTTCTCCCATCAGGATTAAGCGGAACAGATGCGGCAATTATGGGTGCAAGTGCATTGGTTTGGAAGGAGATTGGGGGGGTAGGGGGACGTTCTTAATAAAAGGCATTTTAATGAATTTTATTTTTTGTTATGTAGCGTTTTTCAATTATCATTATTCTAGTCCCAATTTTTTATATCCTAAAAAAACTTTACTAGTCTCAAAATAATATGTTTTCTTCTTACCGTCAACTTTGACTACCATTTTGTCACAAAGTCCACCTTCATTATCAATGCTTTGTTTTAGCACTCTTGCATCTATCATTTCAAGTATAAAATATTCTTCGGAAATTTGAATTACAGGCCAAGCCGAAGAACAAGTACGTCCATCTCCATTTCTTGTGATTGAATTTAAAAGTCCAAATTGAATAGCCTTATATTTTGTAGCATTAATAGTATCGCCAACAATTTTATATGTCTGTCTTAATATTTTATGTGCAATCATACTAGTATAGTCTATGCTAAGCATTTGTTTTGTAATTTTTATAATCTCTTGATAATTTGACTTACCCATTTGCACATACATTTCCTTTTTTAAACTATCAAATTTATTAGCAATTTTAAATTGCTCACTCTCAATGAAGCTAAATCTGAAATCTTGATAATCAATATCGGTTTGTCCATTTTCAAGTTGTTTTACATAATTGCAATATTTGTCATTAAAAGTTGGAATAATCACTTCTGGTTTGGTCTGCCCAATAGTTGAAATAGTTGCAAAAGCAACCGTCAAGAGAATTAATATTAATTTTTTCATATTTTCTTTTATCTTTTATTTTAATGCCACATAACATTTAGCTATAAAATTCGTAGCGGATTTATCAAATCTGTCGTTCGGCGAGGAACGTAAGGATGTTGGTCAATCAGTTACGCAAACGGGCTGTACTGTCAGCTATGTTTTTTAGGTGTTGTTACCTGCTATCTTTCTTCATTATTTCTATTTCTCATATGTAATATAATCAATGTATAAATAATCATTTAATGTTGGGTCAACCGCAAATACTTCTCCTGTTATTTTATTTTCAATCGTCACAAAGTCGTGGTCTTTAAAAAATGAAGAATTGAAATATTTGTGAATATTTTTTCCAAATAAGAATATTTGTCCAATTTGTGGTTTTGCAATCCAAATATTAGCAAGATTATTTTTTTTCAAAAGGTGGTTGCAAGTTGTCGCATAAAAAGAAGCATAACCAACACAATGCGCAGTTTTTGAATTAATAAGTTTGTTTGGGTCGTTGTCATTTTTTGAAGCTCTAAAATTTAATTGTTTTGAAGTAGTTGAAAGTCCAATTTTTATTATGTCTTTAAGATCAAGGTCTTTTTTATCACCTACATTCATTTCAATATAGTTAATAAGCTTATCGTCTATCGCTGAATAGTTTTGTCGCTGTCCAATTGATTTGTATGCAACTATTTGTCTGTAAATATATCCACGAAACAAAAGTCCAACTGTAATTAGAATTAAGATTGTAAGAATTGTTCGTTTAATAAATTTCATTGTTGTGTTGTCGTTCTTTAAGGTTGCAGGTAACAATTATATAAACGGAACTTCCGTTTATTTCCCTTATATTTTGATTTATTCAACAATAGTAAGAATTGCCACATAATTTTTACCATATTTTTTTGCACACTTAGGACAAGTTGTGTACCACATAAACCATTTTTTAATTTTCATTTCTTTTGACTTTGCAACATTTTCGAAATCTGTACACCATTTCTTTGAATCCTTGAAAGAACCTTCATATACTTTACTAAATAATTTTCCACTCATTGTTGTATTTTCTGCATCTGGTATTTCCTTGTCAACTGCAAGATACACGTCCATATTCCATTTTGATGTATGGTCTGATAAGCAGAGCCAATCAGGGATTGTTGCATTATTTTTTCTAATTTTCTTATCAAGTCTTTTCATTACTTGTCCAAAATTAATTGGCATAAAAAATATTGTAAATACCTTATCCTTGATAAATTTTTTATTCTCCCATTCAAACACCTTATCATCCCAAAGTTTTGAATCAAATGGAGGACAACATATTGAGTCATTTTCTTTTTGTGATTTCATAATACTGTTCTTTTTTGATTTAACATTAGAAATATATTTAAAACATATTCCTGATAATATTGACACAAATTTACAAATATTTCTTTGGCAAACAAATAGTTGAATTTTTTTCGTCTAAATATTCATAAAGGTGCAGAGCACCGATTATATTTATAGAAATTGCTGAATTTGTATTTTGTTAAGGTGCGGAGTACCGTTATATTTATTTACGTAAACAATATTTCGGTGCTCTGCACCTTAATATATTATTTGATGATTTTTCTATAAATATTTTGGGTACTCTGTACCCAGCACTTCAAATCATTATTATAATGAATACTGAACAAGGAATTCCGAATGATGATTTTTGATATTAGTCAGAAATTACTTTGGCAAACAAAAGCAAAAATTTTATTTTAACTATCTTTAAAAAATATTTAATCCTAACGCAAGTTTTAAATTTAATCCGTGTCTTAGTATTGAAAATTAGTTAATGGAAGATAAACTTATCATCGAAAAAATTATTGAAGGCAATCAGCAGGCATTTCGTGAGCTTGTTGATAATTATCAGGATAAAGTAATTTCTACCTGCAATAGTTTTGTTCATAACATCGAAGATGCAGAAGATATTGCACAGGATGTTTTTGTTGAAGTTTATCAGTCGATAAAAAAATTTCGTGGCGATGCAAAAATATCTACCTGGCTACATCGCATTGCAGTTAATAAATCATTAAACCATCTGAGAAAAAACAAAAAAAATTCTGTACTAAAAAGTATTGATAGTTTCTATAATAATAATGGTGGACCAATTGATAAAAATGAAAATTTAGAAATAGAAGATTCTAAAACATCTCAGTCTGAGCATAACATCGAGAACAAAGAAAGAGCAGAAATTTTGCATAATGCCATAAACTCATTGGCAAAAAACCAACGCATAGCTTTCAATTTGAATAAGTATGATGATTTATCATATAAAGAAATTGCTGAAGTAATGAATATTTCACTCTCATCTGTTGAGTCATTATTACACAGAGCAAAAATGAATTTGCAGAAAAAATTGATTTCTTATTATAAGTAATGTAAAAAATGATGAATGATAGAATTCTGAAATTCGAGAATGTTAAATTGCTAAATTGTTATATTGTTAAATTGTAAATGACTACTTAATGACTATCGAATGACAACTGAATGACAATTGAATGACTATCGAATGACCCGCCTAAACTAAAGCTTCGGACGGGTATGTAATAAAAAGAAATAAAAATAAAAAACAAACCGCAAGTTTTTTTAAAAAATAATGTCTAAGAACTAAATCGAAAATAAAAATGAACTGTAAAGAAGCAAATAAAAAATTAATCTTTCTCATCGAAAAAGAGCTATCATCCGATAAGGAGAAAGAACTTCTTGAACACATCTCAAATTGTAAGAGTTGCGAAAAAAAACTAATTGAACTAAAAGCAACTTTAGCAACTATTGAAACCGAAAAAGAAATTGAAAGCAATCCTTATTTCTTTACTCGATTACAACAAAGAATTGAAAATCTTGAGGAAGTAAAACCAAATTATATTTATAAAAGAGTTTTACAACCTGTCTTAGTTTCGATACTAATTATTTTAAGTATAAATATTGGTATTTACATGACAAAAAATTCTTTCTTCACAAAACTTGCTTCAAGTTCTGATGAAATCCGAAATAACAATGTTAATTCTTATTCCGAAGAATTTGACCTTGCTTATTTTGATATTGATAATTACAATTCCTTTTATTCAACAAATACAAACGAATAATCATGAACTATTTTAACAAAAAAAACATTTTTCTCTGGGCATTTATAATTTTGCTCGTTTTCAACATTTCAGGACTAATAACATTTTACGTCCATGTTAATAATTTCAAAAAAGATAATACTGAATTCCGATTTCATCAACGCCCAAATCCCAGATGTTTCATCCAAGAAGAACTTAACTTAAGTGATGAACAATTATCCAATTTTGATGAACTGAGAAAAACTCATATGAGAAATTCAAAAAATTCTCGTGACATTATTTTTGAAGAACATAGTGTTTTATACGATGAAATCACTAACAAAAATCCTGATTTAAATGTAATAGATTCATTACTCGAAGATATGGGAAAACTTCACATTCAATTATATCAAAATAACATTAAACACTACAATGAGTTAAAAATGATGTGTGATGATAATCAAATTGAAAAATTAAATGAATTCTATAGAGAGATGATGTTTCAACAAAAAAAGGGACATCCAAGACAAAATTATAAACATAACAGAATAAACAGAAAATATCATAAATAAATTATAAATTAATAAATATATAAAAATGAAAACAAAAAATGTAAAATCAAACTTTGTTGCAATAACACTTGCAATAATGCTAACAATAGGATTTAGCAACTTAACTTTCGCACAACAAGGAAGAGGAAATGGCAATGGACAAGGACAAAATTTTAAAATGCATCAAAAAGGTGAACAAAAATGTTTGAACTTGCCTGACATTACAGTAGAGCAACAGAAAAAAATCAAAGAACTTCATCTTAAAAACATGAAGTCAATGTTGCCAATAAGAAATGAAATGAGAGAAAAACAAGCAAGCTTGAAAACTTTAACAACAAAAGATAAAGTTGACATGACAGCTGTTAACGTTATAGTTGATGAAATTTCAGTTTTGAAAAATAAAATGATGAAACTTCGAATTGCAAACCAACAAGAAATAAGAAAGCTTTTAACTGAAGAACAAAGATTGATTTTTGATACCAGACCACACATGAAAGGTCAGCGCGGTGGACATGGAAACGGTAATGGACAAGGCATGGGAAGAGGACATGGCAATGGTTATGGAAATGGATACCACAAAGATTGTCCTTACGGAAATAAAACTACGAAATAATATATCTGAATTTAAATATTAAACAAACAGGGCATTAAAAAATATATTAATGTCCTGTTTAATTTATTTACTTTTGCAGCCAATTTTTAAAAAATCATAATGAAGAAATTTTTATTTAGTATAATAATCTTAAATTTTAGCTTTATAATTTCATTCGCTCAAGGAGGGCAAAGACCTGGCAGCGGGTCAGAATTTGACCCTAAAAATATGCCAAAAGAAGGAATTATTACAGGAGTTATTTTTGATAATGAAACTAATAAAGCCGTTGAATACGCAAATATTGTTTTGTTTTCAAAACGTGATTCATCAATGCTTACAGGAACAATTTCTGATATAGAAGGGAAATTTAAATTAATTAAACTTCCATACGGAAAATTTTATATTGCAGTTGATTTTATTGGATATAAGAAAAAAATAATTAAGGATATTAATATAAACCCTCAACAAAAAATTATTAATTTAGGAACTATCAAACTCGAACAAGCAACCAAGAATATATCAGGTGTTGAAATTGTTGCCGAAAAGGTTTATGTTGAATATAAAATAGATAAAAAAATTATTAATGTTGATAAAGACTTATTTTCTGCAAGCGGTTCTGCAATCCAAGTCTTGGAAAATGTTCCTTCGGTTCAGGTTGATATTGATGGAAATGTTAGTTTAAGAGGAAGTTCAAATTTCAAAGTTTTGATTGATGGCAGACCCAGTGTTTTAAGCGGATCTGATGCTCTGGAACAAATTCCTGCAAGCACTATCGAAAACATTGAATTAATTACCAATCCTTCGGCAAAATATGACCCTGAAGGAATAGGAGGTATTATTAATATTATTCTTAAGAAAAACAAATTGAAAGGTTTTTCAGGGATGGTAAATCTTTCTGCCGGAACAGGCGACAAATACAAAGGTGATATTATTCTTAGCTATAGAAACAAAAAATTTAACGTTTTTGCCGGTATCAACTATCATGACAAAACTAGTTATGGAACAGGATTAACTGATATGCAAAGAAATATTAATGACACTTTAAATATTTCTGATATTTCTATGGATAGAGATATGAAACGCAAAGGCTATTCTTTTAAACTTGGTGCTGATTATTTTATCACTGATAAAAGCGTTTTTACTCTTGAAGGAAGTTATGGATACCATCAATTTCAAAGAAATCACAACTCTAAAAATTACTATTCTACTCTTCCTGAAACTAATGATGTTTATTCTCTAAGTTCTTTTTATCCATTAAGAGAAAGATATTATTATAAAATGAATCTTAATTATCAATATAAGTTTGATAATAGAGGACAGGAACTTACAGCCATGATGAGTTATTCTTCAAGTGATGGTGGCTCTGATGAATTGCAAGACGAAGTTATTACTAATGCAGACTGGATTAAAACTGATGAGTATATTTCAAAAATAAATACTACTGAAAATGAAAACTCCAATAAATACAGAATCAAACTTGATTATGTAAAACCTTTTGAAAACAAAAGTCGTTTTGAAACAGGTTTGCAAAGCAGAATAGAAAGCGAATATGAAGAATATATTTTTGACGAGTATGATACTACTTCAAACGTATGGGCAAATAATCCGCTTTTTAATAGTGATATGAATTTTGATTTAAATATTTATTCTGCCTATGCTACCTATTCAGGAAATTTGTTTACTATAGATTATAAACTTGGTTTAAGAGGCGAATATACTGATAGAGAAATTAGTCATAAAGACACTTCAGATGCTTATAAAATTGACAGGCTTGATTATTTCCCTACAATTCATTTTTCTAAACAGCTTAATAAAACCAACCAAATAATGGCAAGCTATAGCAGAAGAATTGACAGACCCAGAGGTTGGTTTTTAGACCCTTTTACAAGTTATATAAATGCTTATAACAGCAGAAAAGGAAATCCCGGACTTGAACCTGTATATATCGACTCTTATGAAATTGCTTATCAAAAGAAAATTAAAAAGTCCTTTGTTTCACTCGAGGGATATTATCGAAAAACTAAAAATAGAATTACCAGAATAAGAACCTTGCAAGATGACGGAATAGTACTTCACACTTTTGCCAACATTAATAACGATTATTCTATGGGAGTTGAGTTAATGGCAAATATGGAGTTTTACAAATGGTTAAGAATTAATGCTTCAGGAAATTATTATCACTATAGAATTGAAGGTGATATTGTTGAAGAAGATGTAGAAAAAGAAAGTAATAATTACGATTTCAGAATTAATACAACATTTTTAATTAAGAAAAACACAAAATTTCAATTAACAACTTTTTATCGTGGTCCTTCTGTAACAGCACAAGGAAAAATAAAAGAATTTTATTCAATAGATGCTGCCGTTCGTCATGATTTTTTAAAGAATCGGGCTTCCGTATCTTTAAATATCAGAGATATTTTTGGAAGTAGGGCACATGACTTTACTACTCAAGAATTGAATTTATACACTCACACAAAATTTCAACGTGAACCTGCAGTTGTTACATTGTCATTGAGCTATAAAATCAATAATTATAAAGCTGAAAGAAATCAAAGAGAGAATGGCGAAGGAATGCAAATGGAGGACGATATATAAAAAGCCAAATTATAAAGTCATACTTTTTTATGGGGACTTATAATAATTCCACAAACGCTATCTCTTGATGCTCCGGTAACGCTACTCAAACAGTTTACCTGATTTCTAAAACGCAAAACACCAAGGAAAGCAAATATCATTGCTTCTTTGAAATCAATAATAATTTCATCGGGAATAACAATATTATTTTTCGTCTTATGAGAAATTCTTTCCATCAAAAATTTATTTTTTACGCCTCCCCCACTAAATAAAATATTAGAGCCCTGTTTTCCGTCAAATTGATTTGTTATTTGAAAAGAAATATGCTCAATCAAAGTCCTTAGTTTATCTTCAATTGAAATTGAGAAGGAATCAAGAATTGGTTGAAATTTATCTACCACCCATTCTTTGCCTAAAGATTTAGGGTAATTCTTAAAATAATATTCTAATTTATTTAAGTCTTGCAACAAACCTTCATTTACAGAACCGGATTTTGCAATCTTACCATCTTCATCAAATTCTTTTCCTAAGTTTTGCACTAATCCATTCATAATAATATTTGCAGGACAGATATCATAAGCAAGTCTTTTCTGATTTTTATCAAAAGAAATATTTGCGAAACCTCCAATATTTATGCAATAATCATAATCACCGAAAAGAAGTTTGTCGCCGATAGGAACCAAGGGAGCACCCTGCCCTCCCAAAGCAACATCCAATGACCTGAAATCAAAAATTACTGGACATTTCAAATGTGATGCAATTGCTTCACCTTTTCCAATTTGAACTGTTAATCTTTTTTCGGGCTGATGAAAAACCGTATGACCATGAGAAGCAACAAAGTCAACCTGAATTTTATTTCTCACAATAAAATCATTAGTTAACTTTCCTAAATAGTGTCCGTAGTCTTCATCAGTTTGAACAAAATCTGCATAATTAATATACTTAACACTACTTAATATATTTCTCCATTCCTGCGAATAAGCCACAGTTTCAGCATTAAGAATTTTAAATTCCCATTGAGCATTATCTTCAGTAAAAATGCAATATGCAATATCCACTCCATCTAAAGAAGTGCCCGACATTAAGCCGATAACTTTGTATTCTTTCATTTTATTTATGTGTGAAAAAAAATTAAAGTTCTCCTAACAGAACTTCGAGTTTTATTTTCCGTGAACCTTTAATTAAAACTGAGGCTCCTGAAATTTTGTTGTTTTTCAAATAGTTCAACACTTTTTGATTATCTTCAAAACACAATTCATTTTGCTTTTCACAAATTGAACAAAAAATTTCACCTACAAAAATCACTTTATCAAAATCTTGGGAACATGCAAATTCTTTTATTTGCTGGTGCTCAATTTCTGATGCTTCACCCAATTCCAGCATATCGCCGAGTATTGCAATTTTCTTCTTTGCTTTAATGATTCTAAAACTTTCAATTGCAGCTTTCATACTTGTTGGATTCGCATTATAGGCATCAAGTATTACTTTATTATTTATTGTTTCAACTATTTGTGAGCGATTGTTTTTTGGTTTATAATTTTCAATAGCTGATTTAATCATTTCTTCATCAACACCAAAATAATTGCCTATACAAATTGCAGCCAGTATATTATCAAAATTATATTTCCCGATAAGTTGAGATTGTATTTCCAATCCTTTCCATTTTAATTTAACAAATGGATTTAGTTCGTTTAGCTCAGCATAACAATCAGCAGATTGTGTTGAACCATATTTTACTTTTTTCAGCTTATCCGATAATTTTAATAGAAGCTCGTCATCGTTATTTACAAAAACAGTCCCATTTTTATTGATTGATTCATACAATTCATTTTTAGCTTTAACAACACCATCGAAGCTACCAAAACCTTCAAGATGAGCTTTTGCAATATTTGTAATAATTCCAAAATTCGGTTGAGCAATTTCACATAATTTTGATATTTCTCCTATGTGATTAGCACCCATTTCAACAACAACAATTTCCGAATCAATGGGAATTGATAGTATTGTTAAAGGCACTCCGATGTGGTTGTTTAGATTTCCTAAAGTTGAATGAGTTTTATATTTTTGACTTAAAACAACATTAATAAGTTCCTTTGTTGTTGTTTTTCCATTTGAGCCTGTAATAGCAATAAAAGATATGTCAAACTGTTGCCTGTAGAGTTTTGATAATTCCTGCAAACTATCCAGAACATTTTCAACAAGAATAAATTTATCTCCCTTTTTATATTCTTCTTCATCAACAATTGCAAAAGCAGCACCTTTTTCAATAGCCTGTTCGGCAAATTTATTTCCATTAAAATTGTCGCCTTTCAAAGCAAAAAAAATGCTATCTTTTTCTATCTTTCTCGAATCAATAGATATTTTTTTGTTCTGAATAAAAAGATTATAAATCTCCTTTGTATTATTCATTATATTAGTTTACAATTAATATAAAGTAAAATTAACAGAAATATTTTACAGTTGATTTTTATAAAAGTATATTTTTCAACAGAGCTATGTTATTAAAAGCATTGAAAATAATAAGTACTTAAAGTAAACTAAAGTACTTAGAGTGCCTAAAGTTATTGTATATCGGCAAAGAATTATAAATCAAGCGCTAATTCATTACAAAATATGTGAATTTAAGATAGTAGATAATCTTGATTATATATAATAATTACAACGGAATTGATTTTGAGAAAATATAATTAATTTTGAAAGAAGCGAATGAAATATTTCCTATTTTTTGTTTAATTAGAAGAAGAAAATTACTTTAAGTACTTTAGGCACTCTAAGTACTCTAGGCACTTTTAAACATAAAAACTATAAACACTTGTTTGATACAATGTATTAATTGTAAAATAAAAAACCCCGCCAAAAAATTAACGGGGTAAAAATTCTATGTTATTATTTTTAATATTTTCCTATCGGGCTTCCCACACGTGTCATAGCACATCTGAATCCGATACAATTTGATGCTTGATTTTCGTCAAGAAATCTTCTTGTTCCAGGTCCTAGCCAATATGCTCTGTCTTTCCATGAAGCACCTTTGTAAACTCTTGCTTTATCATTAATCATAGATGTTACACTATAATCATACATACTTTTAGAACCTTCATAATTTGACCTGTCTTCCCATGAAGGCGATATTGTTGATGTAAAATCTCCATCAAGGTAATTTATATTATCAGATTCGGTATAATTTCTTCTTTTCAGGTTTTCTTCAACATTAACATCTCTCATTTTCAACTGACCGGGTGTTCTCTCAATATAATTTGAAATTCCTTTAAGTAATACACCACCAATTGTAACATCTTCAGGAGCATTATCAATTTCATCAATTGCATCCATAATTTTTTGAGAAGCATCTTCGTAATTTCTTTCAACTTCGTCTTTAATTGCAAGATCAGTAAACTCTATAAGTTTAACAACTAATTGCATTTCTTTGTCGGTAACAATTCCACCACCTGTTGAAATTTTTTCGCTAAAAGAAACAAGATAATCTCTCAATCCGGTATAATCATAAACGATATAGTCTAATTTATCATCAGTCTGACCACTATTATTTTGAACCTGAGTTTGGAATTGATTTCCTCTAAAAGGTCTGAAATCGGTAAAATCTTCAAAAGAAAGAGGTCTATAAACATCCATAACCCATTCGCTAACATTTCCACCCATATTATACAATCCGTAATCATTAGGCCAATAAGCATAAACAGGTGTTGAAATATCACCGGCATCATTTAAATTACCTGCAACACCCATATTATCACCACGTCCTCTTTTAAAATTCGCAACAAAGTCGCCATAATTTTTATTAGCATCAGTTCTTGTAATATGTCCATTCCAAGGATATAATCTTCTTTCAACAACTCTTTCATACAAAGTATTTCCAATTAATCCAAGAGAAGCAAATTCCCATTCAGCTTCAGTAGGAAGTCTGTATTTAGGTAATAAAATACCATCTTCCATTCTTGCTTTACGAGTTCCTGCTCCAGTAGGATTCATATCAATCAAATCGTTTCTTACAGCACCTTCATATTGACCTGCAAAATAAGCATCAGTATTAAAGTTTTCTTCATTTGCCTGATTAACATCAGATTTTAATATTCCGTATGAAATAAGAATTAATTCATTAACTCTATCGGTTCTCCAAGCACAATAATCTCTTGCCTGAACCCAGCTAATTCCAACAACAGGATAGTGGCGAAAAGCAGGATGACGCAAATAATAATCAACATATGGTTCGTTATATGCTAATTTATCACGCCAAACCAGTGTATCTGGTAAAGCTTTTTTATGGATTCTAGGAAAATCAACTCCATAAATTCTGTTTAGCCAATATAAATATTCTATATAGTCAAGATTTCTTACTTCGGTTTGATCCATATAGAAAGATGAAACAGTAACTTTTCGTGGAATATTATTCCAATCATATCTTACATCTTGTTCTGTTCTTCCCATAAGAAAAGTACCACCTTCAACAAGAACTAATCCGGGACCGGTTTCTTGTTCTTCATAAGGTACAACTTCAAAACCACCATTTTTTGGATTATTGTACTCCCATCCTGTAGTTTGAGATTGTTCTCCTCCACAGGCTGAAAGTATTATTACTACTGCTACCAGAAAAGTAATTTTGCTTAAAATTTTATAATATTTCATGACATTAAAATTTTATTATCATCAATTTTTAAATATATAACTAAAAAGAAGGGCAACTTATTTCCCTAACACGTCTTTTCTTTACAGGACAATTAAACATCATTGCAAAAGAAATCTCATGTGCTCCTCCGGATGCGCTTGCCAATTTAGAAACAGTTATATCATAAGTATATCCAAATTTAAATTTATCATATTGAAAGCCAAGTAAAACAATTAAAGCATCGGAGCCTTCAAAAAATTGTCTGTACCATAATCCAGCTATTATCGGTAATTTGTTAACATATAAACCATAATTCATCTGATGATATGGTCCTTGCATAAAGAAAGCAACATTTGGCGAAAGCACGGGGTCTTCAGGACGTCTGCGTCTTTTACCACGAGTTAACGGTATAATGCCTCCTGTATGGAATGTTAATTTCATAGGCAACGTACTGGCACTCCATAATCCTTCATCAGGTTGTGTTAAATGATGTACGGCAAAACCTATATAAAACTTTTCACTAAACCCAAGCATACCTGCTGAAAAATCAACTCCAGATTTAGATAAAGTAGGTATTTTGGGATTTTGGTCATAAACAAAACCCCATCGAGGATCTATTTGATTACCAAAAGTTAGTTTGCTACCATCAAGGCTTTTTTGAAAAAACGAACCCTGAAATCCGGCTTTAATAGCGAAAAACCGAGTAAGCTGAAGTTTATAAGAATAAATTAAACTTGCTGTATTTGATGTCAAAACACCTTCTCCAGCTCTGTCGGAAGTTACCAATACACCAAGTCCACCACTCAATGCGTCAAAATGCATATCAAAACCGGCATTATATGTAACATAAGCTCCGGATATTGCAGGCCATTGATTTCTGTAGTTCATTATCAAACGAGGACAAACCGCAGTTCCTGCAAAAGCAGGATTCAAATACATTGGGTTTGCATAAAATTGGGAAAAATGCGGATCCTGTGCTTTTAATAAGCCTCCGCTAAAAATTAATAATGTGGTTATTATGTAGATTATTGCCTTTTTTCTCATTATGGCTTTTTATAATAAAACAAAGCTGTTAGTTTTTTAAATTACAATATTACAAATAATTTTTTAATTAATAAATGTTTTAAATAAAAAAATTTAGTCTTATTATAACGTTAAACAAGCAAATTTATGTTTTATAATTGAATATCTAAAATTTTCTCACTAAAGATTTAAGCTTTTTTTATACTTATTTTTTATTGCTTGAGTTACATTTATTATTAGAAAC
>Ga0307991_1001261_pt1 | contig 17896 bp, 12 predicted proteins | sample EllFjometagen131_FD_203146 | JGI IMG/M metagenome (GOLD analysis project Ga0307991, IMG submission 203146) | Marine microbial communities from Ellis Fjord, Antarctic Ocean - #131 | ecosystem: Environmental > Aquatic > Marine > Unclassified | place: Southern Ocean | collected 2014-10-08 | reverse complement strand
GGCCGCCAATTTCAAAAATCGTATCCACCTGATCATCAAAAAATACGGCGGCAGCCGCATGGGCGATGATCTCGTTGATCACGCCGTCTGTCATGGCATGAAGTCCGGCTATCTGGCGGCCGGAACCACAGACGCCCAGGCCGGTAATTTTGATGCTGTCCGGATCAACCACGGATGCCACCTGCTCAAGGATCGCTTCGTAACATTTCCGGGACGCGCCGACCGGATCACCGCTGGTTCTCAGGTAGATGGAGGCAAGCATGGCATTGTCGTCTCTTCGCAAGAGCACTACCTTGGTGGTGGTAGACCCTACGTCAAGCCCCAGAATGCAGTTGTCACCGTCCCTTGCCGTGTCTGTTTTTATGGTTTTAAATTCCACCTGATCTTTGAAATCTGCCAGAGGTGCCAAAGATTCAAACGGTTCAATCTCCGTACGAAAAAGCGACGCTTTCCCGGGAAACGGGGCGGTCGGATGGTCCAGTGCCCATAACGCCGTACCCAAAGCTTCAAAATACGGGGCTTCTTCCGGAACAATCAACCCGGGAATTTCAGCTTTCAGGTTTTTAATCATCATTTTGTTCAATGCGGTTCCGCCGGTCACCATGATATTTTTGCGATCTACTTTTTTCAAAAGTTCCAAAATCTTGTTCGACATCATGACACACAGTCCGGCTGTCACTTTTGACTTTGGAATGCCCTTGTTGGTGGCGTGGGTGCAGTCCGACTTGCAAAACACGGAACATCGTCCAGACACATGGTAAGGATCTTCAGTGTCGGTCCAGTCCTCGATGTCTTCAAGCGATATGTCCATTCGTCGAAGCTGCTGGAGAAAAAACTCCCCCGTACCCGACGCGCATTTATTGCCTGTCACCACGTTGGATATCCGGCCGTTGCTGTCCAGCACATAGGTCATGAACGTTTCACCGCCGGCCGACACCACTGCCGGGCAGACACCCTCTTTGGGTTTTACAAACTTAAATGCATACTCAACCGCTTCCGGCTCTGAAATGGCGGTCAGGTTAACAAACTTATGAAATTTTCTTCCCGTCACTGCGATTTTGTCAAATGTGTTAAAATCGAGATTTTTTATAACGGACATCATGGTCTGTTTTGGATCACCGCCATGGGAATGAACCGAAAAGTCAACAATACGCTGACCATTGTCTTTCTCCGCACTTCCACTTGGGTCGTCGTTGCGGTTTGCCGCCACCTGCACAACCGATATGGTGGAAGCGCCCAGGCAAATGCCAAGGCTCAATTGTTTTCCATTAGAATGCCCGGTTCCTGTTGTCGCTACATTAGATAGGCTCTCTTTCATCAGCATTATTGCTCCAGTAAAATATATGTGCATTAAACCAAATAAGAATTAAATATCATGTGATGTGAATATGATAAGTATGTTAATAAATATGAATTTTGAATATAATGATTCATTTAAAAAAGCAATGGGGCATTCGATTGTTTTTACCTGAAAGAATGGGAATCGGGGTAAAGTAAAAAGCTTTTCATGGTGACGTGTCACCACTGTATGAGAAAATAACTTATCAATTATTTAAAATCATTATAAATGGAGTTACATAGAAGCCGGTTTTACCCTGCACTATTTTATCCCGATTTTATGCGGACCCCATCGAGGGGTGTGGCGGATGATATTTTAAAGAGAATCTGACTATCCGGATAATCAATCAGGCCGTTTGGGAATATCCCCAAACGGCCTGATTAAAATACAATTCAATACGCGATACACAATCTATTTCACCTGAAAAAATGCCTCATCAAATTCCGGCTTGTCCTGGTACCGGGCCATGAAAAATCCGGGCAACATATCCACCTGGTCAAACAATCCCGGATCAGCCTCAATGCCTGCCTGGTGCAGCGCTTTAATAATATCTTTCGGGTCCGGCGGGCATCCCTTGACCGGAATTGCCTCAATGATATCCGGATTGTCCTTATGCAGTTTGCTCATACATTTTCCCAAAAGGATCGTCTTTTTCATTCCCGGCGTGGGCTGCATTTTTTTACCGGTCAGCACCTCAACGCCTTCCCAGGGCTCCCCTTTCCAGGCATACCGGATAGCCGTCAGCACCAGTCCGTTCAATGCCGAACAATAGGTACACATACTCAAATCGTATTTCCGGTAGTACAAGCCCTTTATTCCCTGCTTGGCAAGGGGCGTGGGCATATTTCCGTCATCCGAATCACTGTAAGGGAAATCATATTCATGAAAAGATGCCACGTCTTCTATTTTCTCCCCCTTCACTTCAATATCCGATAAATCCATGGGACGATGTCGGTTATTTGCCGCATGAACCAGGTAAGGCACATTTTCCACCGGATGCCCCAGCACATTAGCGCCCACCATATCAGCGGAAAGAATGTCCGCTGAAGCCAACAAGAGGTTACTGCGCCGGATCTTTCCGTCAAATGCCGGCCCACGCTCCAGTGTATAAATACCATCAATCAATGTAAATATGGGGGGCATCTTGTCGGCCAGTTTGGCGACATGAAAATTTAAATCTTTTACCGGGTCCGCGCTGTGGCATTTTTTCCGGGAGGCAATGTTAATAGTGCCTTTCAGGTTTTTAATCCCCAGACTGACAACGGTCTGGTTATGAGTTTTCATGGCCGGCAAATCCACCACAAAATCACTGTTGATAATATCTGTATTAAAATTTAAGGAAACATCATCCCCGAGATCCACTTTTTCAAACGGACGTTCCATGACATTGATATACTTGACCCCGTATCGCTGCCGGAGTGTTTCATATCCCAGATAATTAAACGCATGGGCCGGTGTCTCCGTATCCCCGGGCGCAGCCACGATTCCCTCACCAATAGTGATGTCCGAAATACCGTGTTCCTTTAAAATAATCACCATGTCTTCAATCACACGGGATGTGGTAATCACCCCCCATTTAGGGAACACGGTGGCCTTGGTCCAGAAAACAATATTGGGTTTGATAAACACCTTGGCATTGGCCGGCATATTCTGCAGCCCATTGGATAGTTCCACCGCCTTTCGGACGGACGCCAGGGGTTTTTCATATTTGACAATGGCAACAACAGGTTTGCCCATTTTCATCCTCCTTTAAGAATTAATTTTCCCTTCTATGAACCCCGGTTTCCCGAAGGCCGGGTCGGGATAGGAATAAAATCCTTTTCCTGTTTTAACGCCGACATTTCCGGCATCAACATATTTTTTCAAAAAAGCCGCATTGGCAATGGCCTGAGGATCTTTTAAAATATTGGCCCAGTAGTCGGTCACCTTCCAAACTGTATCCAATCCGATACTGTCCATAATGCCAAATGGGCCAAGTATGGTATGCATCACCCCCATCCATGCCCGGTCAATATCCTCCACGGACGCGACATCATTGGCCGCAAGGCTCTGGGCGGATTTCATAAGCTCCATCAGCATGGCGTTAAAAACATACCCAAAATTTTCTTTCTGCAATACAATGGCCACCTGACCGATACGCTCGGCAAAATCCTTGATCAATGCCACTGTTTCTTCTGACGTCCCCGGGTGCGGCATAATATCCACGATATTGTTAAACCGGACATCATGAAAGTGAAATGCGCAAAACCGGTCCGGCCGGCCAGTAGCCTGGGCAATCATCGAGGGAATCAGGGACGACGTATTGGTGGTAAATATCGTATGCGCTGGACAAATTTTATTGAATTGGGCAAACACCTTTCCCTTCAGATCCGGATCCTCAGGCACGGATTCACTCACAAAATCCGCTTTTTTACCGGCATCTTCCGCATCAATGGTTGTTCGGATTCGTTTTAAGGCATCTGCAGCACTTTGATCATTTAAACGGCCGCCGGCAATATATGTCTTTGCAAGCTTCCCGATTCTGTCCATGGCCTTATCAAGAAGGCTTTGTGCAATATCATATAATACAACATCATAACCACTGACAGCGATCTGGAACCCGATCTGCTGCCCCATATTGCCGGAACCGACAATCAACACCTGTTTAATATCATCAATATTCATTTTATTACGCCTTTCCCTGTGTCACGCCATCAATTATGGAAAAACACTGTTTTTCCGACCCCCCAAAAATTAAAATAGCAGGATTTAATCTGAATAAAAAAGCGAACAATCGCTCTATTTATTATAAATTTCTACGCACCCCTCTGATATTTGTCAATAAAAAACGAACAATCGCTCTGCTTATAATACAGTTGACAAATTATATATTTCCGTTTATTTCTCAATGGTTATTATTAATGTAAAAAATTAAACGCCAAAAAAAATAATTGGATTCCACCATAAGGACATAGTTAAATGGCAGAAATAACTTCCTTTCGAGGCATACTTTACAATACTGAAAAAATCAAAAATATATCAGATGTCGTAACGCCGCCATATGATGTCATTTCTGACAAAGAACGGGACGTCTTCTATAATCGCCATCCGAACAGCGCTGTTCGCCTGGACAAAGGCAAACCAACAAACGCCGATACGGGCCATGACAATCCCCACACCCGCGCTGCGGCATATTTTAAAAACTGGGTAAAGGACGGCATCCTGATCGAGGATTCTGATCCGGCATTATACCTTACTGCTGTGGAATTTAATGTTGCCGATAAACCGGTTACCCGTTTTGGCCTGATTGCCCGGGTCAGACTGGAACCCTTTGACAAGGGTATTGTGCTTCCCCATGAAACAACATTTTCCAAGGTCAAAACCGAACGACTGGAACTGATCAAAGCCTGTCGTGCCAACTTCAGCCAGATATTTTCCATCTTTTCCGATCAGGAAAATATTCTCGGGCTGTTAACAAATTCCATTGAAAATATGGCACCTGTTTTTGATTTTAGCGATGATGCCGGCCATCGGCACAAGTTGTGGAGAATCACCGATCCGTTGATGCATCAAAAAGTCTCTGATGCATTTAAAGAAAAAAAATTATTTATCGCCGACGGGCACCACCGGTATGAAACGGCTTTAAATTATAGAAAATGGCTGATTGAAAATGATCCAGAATTCAACTCAGTCCATCCGGCCAATTACACCATGATGTACCTGTGTTCCATCCAGGATCCCGGCCTGGTTATTCTGCCCACCCACCGTCTGTTGACAACCATTTCAAAAGAGACGCAAAACAGTTTTCTGCAAAAAGCGGAAACCTTTTTTGACATAGCAAAATATTCATTTGATCCGTCAGATCCGGTCACAACACAGCAGCAACTGGATCAGGCAATGGCAGGCACTGGCGGGGAGCATAAATTCAGTGTTTTTATCAAAAACCGAAAAGAATTTTATGCCCTTAAACTGAAAACAGGCGTGATGGACAATATTTTTGGCAATGAAATCGAGGCGCCGCTAAAAGAACTGGATGTTATTATCCTGACCCGGCTTATTTTTGTTAAACTTCTTGGTTTTGATGATGACATGTTAGACGATCACGACCTGATTAATTTTACCAGCAAAAAAATCAACGCGATCACAGCGGCAACAGCCGGAACTCATGACATGGTATTTATTTTAAACCCGACCCAAAATGACCAGGTGACACGGATTGCAGAAAAAGGCTTGATCATGCCGCGAAAATCAACATACTATTTTCCAAAAGCGATATCCGGTCAGGTAATGCGGTCCCTGACCCCTTAGACGGACCCCATCAAACAAAGAAATTGGAGCGTCTATCATCGAAACTATCCAGTCATTAGAAAAAATGACGAACTGGTCAAGCCGCCATCGCCGGGAAGGAAATTTAATCTCCTTTGTGCCGACAATGGGATTTCTTCATGAAGGCCATCTGTCTTTGATGAAAGAGGCTAAACGCCATGGCGATAAACTGGTTATCAGTATTTTTATTAACCCCACCCAGTTTGGCCCAGGGGAAGACTTTGAATCTTATCCCAGCGATCTTGACAGGGATCTGAAACTGGCTGACGATATCGGCGTGGATGTTGCGTTTATACCGAACAAGGCCGATTTCTACCCGCCGGGATTTGATACATTTATCGACCAGAAAAAACTCCCAAGCCATCTTTGCGGGCTTTCCCGATCCGGACATTTTCAGGGTGTAATGACCATTGTTGCCAAACTTTTTAACGTGGTGGCTCCGGATATTGCGGTATTCGGTGAAAAGGACTTTCAGCAGCTGGCCATTATTCAGCGCATGGTCAAAGATCTGAACGTTAATATCCGAATTATCGGGCACCCGACTGTTCGTGAAGCAGACGGCCTGGCCATGAGTTCGAGAAACTCCAAACTGACTCCGGATCTGCGCATTGCTGCGCTTTCACTGATCACCGCACTAAAAAATACGCAGCGCAGCGTAGAGAACGGAATCACCAATGCAGGAACGTTAATCGAAAATGCAACAGATTCCATTTCTTCTCACCCGGGCACGGAAATTGACTATATCAAAATCTGTGATCCCGATACATTAGATAATATTGCAAAAATCGACCGGCCGGTGGTGATGGCATTGGCTGTAATAGTCGGAACCACCCGACTGATTGACAATATGATTTTACATCCGAATAAATAATAATTGACTTAATATACAATAAAATTTTGGTGACAAACGTTTCATGGTGACGCATCACTACTCTTTAAAAAAAATAACGTATCAATCATTTCAAAAATTTAAAAATAAATTAGTGGGAAGTCTATAAAAATTATTCTTCCCGACTTTATCATTAACACAACTCAAAATAACCAAAGGAGCGATATATGAATATGACACAAAAAAACCTGCTGTTTACTTCCGAATCCGTTACCGAAGGGCATCCGGATAAAGTGGCGGATGCCATTTCAGATGCTGTTTTAGATGCGATTATGGAACAGGATACAAAATGCCGCGTAGCCTGCGAGACACTGGTAACTACCGGTCTGGTGTTTGTTGCCGGAGAAATCACCACCGACTGTTATGTTGACATACCCCATGTGGTTCGGGAAACCATTCGTGACATCGGATACAGCTCCTCAAGAATGGGATTTGACTGGCAAACCTGTTCGGTCCTGACAAGCATTGACCATCAGTCAGCTGATATCGCTCAGGGGGTGAATATCGGAGAAGGCCTTTACAAGGACCAGGGGGCCGGTGACCAAGGGCTGATGTTCGGATTTGCCTCTGATGAGACCCCGGAACTCATGCCCATGCCCATTACATTTGCCCATCAACTAACCAAACGACTGGCCACCGTCAGAAAAAACGGGTCCATTGATTTTTTACGACCGGACGGCAAGTCCCAGGTAACCATTGAATATGATAACGGCACCCCGAAGCGGGTCGACACGGTGGTTGTCTCGACCCAGCACAAAGAGGATGTGACCTATGATGAAGTCCGTGAAGCGGTGATTGAAGAAGTCATAAAAAAAGTAATCCCCAAAGATATGGTGGACGGCGACACCCGTTATTTTATCAATCCAACCGGAAAATTTGTCATCGGCGGGCCCATGGGTGACTGCGGCCTGACCGGACGAAAAATTATTGTGGACACTTACGGCGGCCAGGGAAGTCATGGTGGTGGCTGTTTTTCAGGCAAAGATCCCTCCAAGGTCGATCGAAGCGCATCCTACATGGGTCGCCATATCGCCAAAAATCTGGTTGCCGCCGGCCTGGCCAATAAATGTGAAATCCAGATTGCCTATGCCATCGGCATTGCCGAACCGGTTTCTGTTATGGTAAATTTTCTGGGCACCGGCAACATTGCCGAAGCCAGGGCGATTGAAATCGTCAAAGAGGTATTTGACTTAAGACCGGCTGTCATTATTGATTACCTGAATCTTTTGCGACCTATCTACAAAAAGACCTCATCTTATGGACATTTTGGCCGCACCGGACCGGAATTTACCTGGGAAAAGACGAACAAAGCAGATGAGATTAGAGCAATGGCAGGTATTTAATTTTCTCAACCTGCCAATAAGCAAAATATAGATATAAAAAGCCGCTGCACCAGTTCTTTTGACAGGAACAGCGGCTTTTTATATTTCATAAGACTTGTGCCTATAGTGGTTCGCAAATGAAGTGATACGTTCTTCACCTTATATTAAATGAAATGGTATCAATTCATGTGCTATAAGCTATAACTTAAAATTTTAAATCATTTATTTTTTCAATCCGCACCAATGATTATTTTAGATTATTCTGAGATGACAAGAATTCCTGCTCAATAAAATCAGCCAGACGATCACACGCTGCCAGTCCAAATATGGGTACACGGATATTCACGTCCGCATCCGTCACTAAGGCAACCAGGGTATCATCAGTTAAACAGACCGGTGTATTCTTTGTCTCATTCTGTGCCTGATGCCGAAACACCTCGATTTTAGGGAACCCGGCGCTTTTATATCCTTCAGCGATGATCACATCCACATCTGTTAAATAATTCTCTATAAATAACAATTGGGAATGACTGTCACCGGATGAATTCTCGTGTTTTCTGATCATCACAATTTTGTCGGCAGATGCCACCACCACGGCATCCGCTCCGGATTCGAAATGCCGCCAGCTGTCCTTTCCCTTTGTATCAAAATTTGATTTGTGCGCTGAATGCTTGATGGTTCCCACGCGGTATCCTTTTTTTTTCAACTCAGGAACCAACTTTTCCACAAGGGTTGTTTTCCCTGCATCAGAATATCCTACAATCGATATAATCGGCGTCATTTCCGTCTAACCCTAATTTTTTTAAAAAATATTTATCATTCAATCAAAAAAAACGCGCCCATCGCGTATTTTCATTCCCCCTATGATAGCGAATGTCTCTTCAATGGGGATCAGTAAAAAATAATTAAATCTTTATCTGAAAAATTGTCAAGATGTAAGTCTGATCCGGCTTTCATCGATCCGTTCTTGACTTGCGGCATGAACTCCCGTTAAATAAATCACATGTAAGCATTCACAGGGCACCGCATCTGTTTTATTGCCGATCACTTGAAGTACAAAAGGTCGTCTATGTGCTCGGCGCCTCACATCTGTAGCACCCTGTGAATGCTTACAAAAAAAAGTTATTTTCTTCTGACTCAGTGTGTGAACACAAGGAAATTTTATTGAAGATAACCCTCGCATTATTTTTCCTGTTAATTATCCCGGGATTAACGATCCCCGGATGCTATAACCCAAACGACACATTACGAAGAATTAAAAACAACGGCGAAATAGTTATTATCACTGATAACAGCGCCCATGGATTTTACCTGTATCAGGATCGCCCAATGGGTTTTGAATATCAGCTGGCAAAAAAATTTGCCGATTTTCTGAATGTTAAACTAACGGTCATCACGCCGGGCTGGAAAAAAATGTTCGATACTCTTTTAAGTAACAAAGGCGATCTTATTGCATCGAGTTTGACAAAAACGGCAAAGCGCAAAACCCGGCTGACATTTTCTGACGAATACATGCCGGTTCAGCAGCAGGTAATTGTCCGCAAAGGATATCACGGCATAAAAGAACTTTCGGATTTAGACGGAAAAACCGTTCATATACGGAGAAATACTTCATATCATGAGCGCATGGTAGAATTAAAAAAATCCGGACTAAATATTCACTTAGTGTTTTATGAGAATACCCCGACGGAAGAACTTTTGCGACAGGTTCAAAATAATGAAATCACAATCACCATTGCTGATTCAAATATTTTCCGATTAAATCGCCGGTATTACCCGGACCTGAGAATTGCTTTTCCGGTTTCAGAACAGCAATCCCTTGGATGGGCGGTTAAAAAAAATGACGTCCGACTTTTAAAAAAAATTAACCGGTTCTTTGATATAATTAAAAAAGACGGCACTTTCGATAAAATTTACAATAAATACTATGCCGGCACGGAGAGGTTTGACTATGTGGATATCAAAAAATTCCATAACCGCTTAAAAACCCGATTACCTGCCTTCAAACAGATTATCGAAAATGAATCTAAAAAATATAATTTTGACTGGCGACTGATTGCCGCTGTCATTTACCAGGAATCTCAGTTTAACCCGAATGCCATCAGTTATACAGGTGTCCGGGGACTCATGCAGCTGACAATGCCCACGGCATATGAAATGGGTGTTTCTAATCGATCAAACCCTGAAGAAAGCATTAAAGGGGGAATCAAGTACCTGCACAAACTTTATAATCAATTTGGCGATCTGGACCCGGATGAAAAATTAAAATTTGCCCTCGGCAGTTATAACGTGGGTTATGGACATATTAAAGATGCACGCAATATCGCACTCAAAAAAGGGCTGGATATAAACAAATGGAGGTCTCTTGAGCAAACCCTGCCGTTACTTCGATACCGGGAGTACCATGAAAAATCTACTTTTGGCTATGCCAGAGGGACGGAACCGGTCCGGTATGTCAACCGGGTTTTAACGTATTATAATATTTTAAAAATGAAGCCCGAAGCATGACCCGTACAGGCACTGAATTCAACGGGTACCGTCTTTTAATGAATAAAATGTATCTCAAATAAGCGAATGAATAAAAAAAAAATCGCTGTTTTTCAAAAATATAAAGCCGCCGCTTTCATCGCACTGCTGGTCCTCATTTCAGTCGGCATCAGCTATTATGCCATGTCATTATTCTTGACTCAGGGTCTTGCGCACCGACCCCTTCACACAGACAACGCGAATAACGAACCGTCCCTTAAAAATATCGGTGGAGAATGGTGGGAGGCCAGACGATTAATCTATCATAATATCCCCGCCCGAATTCTTTTTTCCACCCCCTTATCAAAAAACAAGTCCCCGGATAAAATCAATCAGGCCGTATGGCATGAATTTGATCGCATTGGCCGGCTCTTTAATCCGTTTGACCCGGAATCTGAAATCAGCCGCTTAAATGCCATAAAACAATCTTGCCCCATTACGGTGGCAAAAGACGTGTATTCCGTCATGCACATATCCCAATATTTATGGCATGACAGCAACGGGCAGTTTGACCCGACCATGTGGCAAATCAAACGACTCTGGCAAACCGCGGAAAAGAATCAGAAAATACCGTCTAAAAAAGATATTGCCGCAGCATTGCAATGGACCGGGTTTAACAAAATCCAGTTTTCAGACGCCATCGAAAACACCATTTACTTTACCGATCACCCGGTAAAATTTGATTTTGGGGGAATGGTAAAAGGCTATGCCGTGGATCAGGCCCGTCAGATTCTTTTAGATTCCGGAGTTACCGCAGGGCTTGTGCAGCTGGGGGGTGAAATCTGCGCATTCGGAAATAACAACGAAAATCCATGGCGTTTCGGCATTCAACACCCCAGACAAATGGATAAAGTCTGGGGGGTTATTTCGTCATTTAACAGCCTCAGGGTTTCAACCAGCGGAAATTATCGTCAGCCGATACAAATCAACGGAAACGATTTTTACCATATTTTCAGCCCCCAAACCGGCAAACCGGTTTCTGAAAAAATACTGGGGGTGACAACGGTAAGCATTGACAGCAAAGAAACAAATGCACGCTTAGACGGCATCGCCACGGCTATCACCGTTATGGGGGCGACAAAAGGCCTTGCTCTGGCTGAAAAACTAAAAATTGATGCGCTGATTCTTTATGAAACAAAAGGCGGCACGATTGAAGAAATTATGACGGATGGATTATCAATTCATTACACCCCGAATAACGATTAATCAGCAGTGCTTAATGTTGAGTTTGTTGTTACCTTGTTCCCCAAAAAATCCAGCGATACCTGATGCATAAAATATATCATATTGTAGTATAAACATACAATCAAATTCGAAAAACCTTAATTCACAATCCGAACACAATAGAAAACACTGTTCAATTCATGCGGCTTTGTTATCATAACAAAAATTATGTTTACATCTATTGACAGTGTTATTTTTTTTTAGTACTGATGTAAGAACTTTTTTGCCATAATGCTTTGACACATCAATCATTATACAAATTAATGATTTTATTCAGCCTGTTCTCTGGAGGATAAAATGGATCTGAAACGTACGTTGGAAACCAAGGACTTTGCGATTCTCGCAGAGATTGAACCACCCAAAGGCACAGACATCACCGCAATGGTTGACAACGCGGCAAAAGTAAAAGAAGAAGTCACCGCTTTTGTGATTCCTGAAATGAGCAACGCCGTCATGCGAATGAGTGCGTTAGGGGCTGCCATGGTCCTTGAAGCCAAACGAATGGAAACGGTCATGCAGATCAACTGCCGGGACCGCAACCGAATCGCACTCCAGGCAGACCTTCTTGCAGCGGCTGCCTGCGGGATAAAGAATGTGATGGCGGTTACCGGCGAAGATCCCAGCTTCGGAGATCATCACCAGGCAGCATCTGTCTATGACATCACTATTTATCAGCTCTTACAAACGATTCAAGGGCTTAAAAACGGTAAAGACATGGCCGGCATTGAGCTGGCCGGAAGCCCTGATTTTACAGCCGGATCAATGGTTAATTCAGGCCTGAAAGGCATGGAACTGGACCGGGAAATGGATGCCATGAAACAAAAAATTGATGCCGGTGTCCGTTTTTTTATCACCCCCCCCCTGTTTGATGTATCCGCCATCGAACCGTTCATGAATAGAATAAACGCCAACGATGATATTCATATTATTCCTACCGTTGTTTTGCTGAAATCACTTGGAATGGCGCGATACATGTCAAGGAACATGAAACATGTACATATCTCTGATGACCTGATCAAACGAATCCAGAAAGCACCGGATAAAGTAAAAGAGTGTGTGCGGATTGCCAAAGATACGGTTTCTGAAATTAAAAAAAATGGGTTCAGCGGAGCCATGATTTCCACCATCGGTTGGGAAGACCGGCTTTACGATATTATTCACGGCATCTAAGATTAGGGAGAGCGGAATGGATCAGATACCCGAACCTGTCCAAAACAAAGGAAAAAACAATACGGTCGGCGCTGCCATGGTGGTCGGGGCCGGTATTGCGGGCATGCAGTCTGCCATCGATTTAGCAAATTCAGGATATTACGTTTATCTTCTGGAAAAATCATCCGCCATCGGCGGCCTTATGTCCGAGCTGGACAAAACCTTTCCCACCAACGACTGTGCCATGTGAGTTATCTCACCCAAACTGGTCGAGGTCGGCCGGCACTTAAACATCGAGCTAAAAACCGGAACTGAAATTCTTGCTCTGGAAGGACAACCGGGAAACTTTAAGGCAAAAGTCCGCCAGGAAGCCAGATACGTTGACCTTTCAAAATGCACCAGTTGCGGGGAATGCACAAAAGTATGCCCCATAGAAGTCCCCAATGAATATGATCAGGGCCTTTCCATACGTAAAGCCATTTACAAAAAATACCCACAGGCCATACCCGGCGGCTTTGCCATTAGTAAAACAGGGACTGCCCCCTGCAAGGCCACCTGCCCGGCCCATGTCAGTATCCAGGGATACATCGCGCTGATTAATAAGGGAAAATATTTTGAGGCATTAAAGCTGTTCAAACAGGACCACCCTTTCCCCGGTATCTGCGGGCGGGTTTGCCATCATCCCTGTGAAAACATCTGTACCCGTGGTGATTATGACGAACCCCTGGCAATCCGTGAACTGCATCGATTCCTTGCGGACTGGGAGCAGACTCAGGAAACCGCTTATATCCCTGAAGTTCCGGAAAAACGAGATGAAAAAGTAGCCATTATCGGATCCGGACCGGCCGGGCTGGCGGCGGCTTACTTTCTGTCATTTAAGGGATACCAGGTAACTATTTTTGAAAAACTGCCGATTGCCGGTGGTATGATGGCAGTGGGCATTCCTGAATACCGGTTACCCAGAAATACGCTCAACAGTGAAATCCAGACCATTGAAAAAATGGGCGTGAAAATCAAAACCAATATCACATTCGGCAAAGACATTACGTTAGACAGCCTGAAAGCAGACGGCTTTTCCGCCACTTTTATGGCCATCGGCCTGCATGGTGGCCGGCCGCTTGGCGTTGAAAACGAAAATGCCGACGGTGTTTTGCAAGGTGTTGACTTTCTACGTGATGTGGCCATGAAAAAAGAAATTCCAATCGGCAAGGATGTTCTGGTAATTGGTGGCGGCAATGTTGCCATTGATGTCGCCTTGTGCGCTAAACGAAAAGGGGCGGACAATGTCACGCTCGTCTGCCTGGAGTCCAGAGATGAAATGCCGGCATGGGAACATGAAATAGAAGAAGCCCTTGAAGGAGACATTAATATTGTCAACAGTTTTGGCCCGAAAAACTTTTTCATCGATAAGCGCAATCGGGTATCCGGCATCGAATTTAAAACTTGTTCAGCGATTTTTGATGCTGACGGCAAATTCAGCCCACAATATGATGAATCCGCATGTCAGGCCTTTTTCGGCGATACCATCATCGTTGCCATTGGTCAATCCACCAACCTGGAACATATTACCGAACAGAATATTGCGACGACCCGTGTGGGGGGTCTTGCTGCAGACCCGGTCACCCTTCAAACCCCGATTGAATGGGTTTTCGCCGGCGGGGATGCCTTTTACGGCCCCAAATCGGTGGTGGATGCAGTTGCCTGCGGTAAGGAGGCGTCAGAAAGCATCCACCGGTTTATCAACGGCATGGATTTAAAACAAGGCCGTGAAAAAATATGGGAGTATGAAAAACCCGACATTATCAATGAGCCGTTAAAAATGAGAACATCGGTCCGCTGCCTGGACCCTGAAGCCAGAGAATGCAATTTTCTGGAAGTCTCATACGGCTATGATGAAAATGAAGCCAAAAACGAAGCAAACAGATGCCTGAAATGTGGCATCTGTTCTGAATGTTATCAATGTGTGGATGCGTGCCTTGCCGGCGCCATTGACCACAGTGAAAAAGCGGTCGAAGAAATCCTTGAAGTCGGTTCCGTCATCCTCTGCCCCGGAAATGATGTCTATGATCCTTCAGCCCTTGATGATATTTATCATTATAAAACAAATCCCAATGTCCTCACCAGCCTGGAATTTGAACGCATCCTTTCCGCGTCCGGGCCCACCATGGGGCATCTGGTGAGGCCTTCGGATAAAAAAGAACCGGAAAGAATCGCATGGTTGCAATGTATCGGGTCCAGAGACACCAACCGGTGTGGAAATGGGTACTGTTCCTCGGTCTGCTGCATGTATGCGATCAAAGAGGCCATGATCGCCAAGGAACATTCCAAAAACGATCTGGATGCGGTGATCTTTAATATGGATATCCGAACATTTGGAAAAGATTATGAGAAGTATTACCTTCGTGCCAAAGACAATGACGGGGTACGATTCGAGAAAACTAGAATCCATACGATTGATGAAATCAATGAAACCGGCAACCTTCATCTTAAATATGCCAATGAAGCCGGCGAAATGCAGGAAGAAGAATTTGACATGGTGGTCCTCTCCGTGGGCATGCAGGTTTCAGAATCCGCCATTCATACCGCCAATCTGCTGGGCATTGAACTAAATAAAAATAATTTTGCGGCCACAAACCCTTTTACACCGGTGGAAACCAGCCGTCCGGGCGTTTTTGCCTGTGGCACGTTCCAGGGCCCCAAAGACATCCCCTCATCCATCACGGAAGCCAGCGCTGCTGCCTGTGCTGCGGGACGTTATATGGCGGAAGCCCGGGGAACACGCATCAAGCAGGTGAATGCGCCGGATGAAATTGATGTCAGCGGCGAACCGCGCATCGGGGTGTTTGTTTGTGACTGCGGTATCAATATTGCCGGTGTTGTTGATGTTCCGAACGTAACAGAATATGCCAAAACATTACCAAATGTTGTGTACGCCGGAGAGAATCTCTTTACCTGCAGCCAGGACACTCAGGAACAAATAAAAGAAATTATCAAAGAAAACCAGCTGAATCGGGTCGTGGTTTCTTCCTGCACCCCCAAAACCCATGAACCGATTTTTATGGATACACTGGAAAAATGCGGCCTGAACAAATATTTATTTGAAATGGCCAACATCCGGAACCAAGATTCGTGGGTACATTCTGATTCACCGGCGCAGGCTACCCAAAAAGCCAAAGATCTGGTAAAAATGTCGGTGGCGCGGGCGGCAACCCTTCGTCCTTTGCATGAAAGACAAATCCCCGTCACATACCGGGCTCTGATTGTTGGCGGCGGCATTGCCGGAATGAATGCCGCCATTGGCATCGCAGACCAGGGATTTGAAGTGGTTCTGGTGGAAAAGAAAACTGATCTGGGCGGCCTGGCCAATCGATTAACCAGCACCATCGAAGGCGGGGATATTCAGGCATACCTCTCACAATACATTCAAAAGGTTAAAAATCATCCCAACATCCAGGTGTTGACCCAATCGTTGATTGTTGATTTCTCCGGTTTTAAAGGCAATTTTAAAACAGAAATTTTAGTCGGACCCGGCATGTATGAACGCAAAATAGATCACGGGGTGCTCATTATAGCCACTGGCGGCAATGAATATGTGCCCAAAGAATATCTATACGGACAGGACCCGGGAATCATCACCCAGATTGACCTGGCCCAGCAGCTTGAAAAAAATGGCGCGGACAATCTGGATCAGGTGGTGATGATCCAGTGTGTGGGTTCCAGAAATGATGAAAATCCGAATTGCTCCCGAATCTGCTGCCAGAGTGCCATTAAAAATGCCATTCATATTAAAAAACTCAACCCGGACACCCAGGTTTTTGTTCTGTATCGAGACATTCGAACCTATGGGCTGATGGAGGAATATTACACAAAGGCACGAGAACTCGGGGTGGTCTTTTTCCGATTTAAAGCCGATGATCCGCCGGAAGTCTCAATATCCGAAAACGGCCTGACCGTCACCTTTACTGATTATATATTGGGTCGAAAACTCAGTGTGGATACTGACCTTGTGGCTTTAAGCACCGGTATTGTTGCCGAAGACACCGAGGAACTGGCGTCTATTATGAAACTGAACCGGAATCCTGAAAATTACTTTATTGAGGCCCATGTCAAACTACGACCGGTTGAAATGGCGACCGAAGGTATCTTTGTCTGCGGCACAGCCCACAGCCCCAAGCTGATCACGGAAACTATTGCCCAGGCCCAGGCAGCAGCCTCCCGGGCGCTCACCTTTTTGTCACAGCCCCATTTGACATTGTCTGCAGTGACCGCACGGGTAGACCCGGAAAAGTGTGCATCATGCCTGATATGTATCCGAAGCTGCCCTTATGATGTCCCGAAAATCAATGATGAAGGGGTGAGTTATATAGATGATGCGTTATGCCAGGGATGCGGCGCATGTGCTGCAGAATGCCCGGCAAAGGCGATTGAATTAAACTGGTATGAAGATGAACAGCTACTTAGCAAGGTCGATGCCTTACTGGAAGGAGTCATATGAGTCAGGATTTTGATCCGATTATTCTCGCATTCTGCTGCGGTTACTGAGGGTATTCTGCTGCGGACCTGGCAGGTTCGATGCGATTGACCTATCCAACAAGCATCAAAATCGTCCTGGTGCCATGCACCGGCAAAGTTGATGTTATTCATATCTTACGGGCATTTGAAAAAGGAGCAGACGGCGTCTGTGTCATTGGATGCATGGAGGGTGAATGCCATTACAAATCCGGCAATTTCAGAGCGCGTAAGCATGTGGAACAGGCCCAAAAAATTTTAGACACCATCGGCATCGGCGGCGAACGGGCGCAAATGTATAACCTGTCTGCCGGCGATGGGCCAATTTTTGCCAAATACGCCAATGAAATTCATGAAAAAATCGTGGCACTTGGCCCGAATCCCATTAAATTAAAAAAAAGTAAGGCCGCTTAGATGAAAAATATAAACCAACAGACGCGCGTTACTCAACACAGCAAATATAATTAAAAAAAACAGGGATTTCCACCACTGATCACGGGGCGGCATACGCCATATCGTAATGAACAAGGATGTATCGCCGATCTTGAACCCATTGACAAGGAAAGGTCAAATCTATGATTGTTGCTGAAAAAAAACCGGTTGAAGAGATTATTGAATATGTAAAGGAATGCC
>Ga0307991_1001260_pt1 | contig 17899 bp, 16 predicted proteins | sample EllFjometagen131_FD_203146 | JGI IMG/M metagenome (GOLD analysis project Ga0307991, IMG submission 203146) | Marine microbial communities from Ellis Fjord, Antarctic Ocean - #131 | ecosystem: Environmental > Aquatic > Marine > Unclassified | place: Southern Ocean | collected 2014-10-08 | reverse complement strand
CTTTTTTGTTCTAAAACTTCTTTCCTTTTCGGGAGATTATATACTTTTGGTAGAATTTAAAATCACATTTTAACAATGTCAAACACTATGAAAAATACTATTTCTGTCATAAAAAAGATTCAATATTTATGCCTGATTATCCGATTTTAGAAATAAAGAATTTATCAGTCAGTTTTAAAACTGACAATAGCATATTAACGGCTGTTAATAATATTAGTTTTTCTCTTGAAAAAGGAAAGACACTGGGAATTGTTGGGGAGTCGGGTTCGGGAAAATCGGTTACTTCTTTATCAATTATGCAGCTTGTTGATTGTCCTCCGGGAAAAATAGCAAGTGGAAATATTTTATTTTCCGATGAAGATGGTAAACAAACCGATCTTTTAAAACTTCCCGAAAAGGAAATAAAGAAATACCGCGGAAACAAGATAGGTATGATCTTTCAGGAACCTATGACTTCGCTTAATCCTGTTTATAAATGTGGGAAACAAATTTCTGAATCTATTCTGCAACATCAAAAAATTTCTCATAAAAAAGCAAAGCAGAAAAGCATTGATTTACTCACAGAACTGCAACTTCCACGTCCCGAAGATATTTACAATTCTTATCCTCATCAACTTTCGGGTGGACAAAAGCAAAGAGTGATGATTGCCATGGCTATTTGTTGTAATCCTTCGGTTTTAATTGCTGACGAGCCAACAACAGCACTTGATGTAACTGTTCAAAAATCTATTCTTCGGCTTATCAAAACTCTTCAAAAAAAACATGGAATGAGTGTGATTTTTATCACTCACGATCTTGGAGTTATTGCAGAAATCGCAGATAAGTTATTAATAATGTATAATGGGAAAATTGTTGAACGGGGAGATGTAAAAGAAATTTTTCAACATCCAAAACATCCCTATACTAAAGGTTTGCTGGCTTGTCGTCCACCAATGGATGTTCGCTTAAAAAAACTACCCGTAATAAAAGATTTTCTTAATGAAAAAGACAAAATATCTGTTGAAGCTTTCACAAAAAAACTTATCATTTCTGACGAACAACGCAAAGCAGAACAACAATCTCTTTTTGAAAAAACACCTTTGTTAAAACTCAGGAATGTTAAAACTTATTTTCCTGTAAAGTCAGGGTTATTGAGGAAAACAAAAAGTATTGTAAAAGCAGTTGATGATGTAAGTTTTGATGTTTATCCTTCCGAGACTTTAGGCTTGGTTGGAGAATCGGGTTGCGGAAAAACTACTCTTGGGCGAACAATTTTAAATCTGATAGATGCTTCGGAAGGAGAAATAATTTATAAAAACAGAAACATTTCACAACTTTCAAAAATAGAATTAAGAAAATTAAGAAAAGATATTCAGATAATTTTTCAGGATCCATATTCTTCGCTAAACCCACGAATGACTGCCGGTTCAGCTATCATGGAACCACTTAAAACACATAACATTTATAAAAATTATAAAGAAAGAAAAGAAAAGGTTTTTGATTTGCTTAAAAAAGTTGGCCTCGAAAAAGCACATTATTATCGTTATCCACATGAATTTTCAGGTGGTCAGCGACAAAGGATTTGCATAGCCCGTGCTTTATCTCTCAAGCCTGAATTTATAATTTGTGACGAATCGGTTTCTGCGTTAGATGTTTCTATTCAAGCTCAAGTATTAAATCTGCTTAACGACCTAAAAAAGGAATTTGGTTTTACTTACATTTTTATTTCTCACGACCTTTCTGTAGTTAAATTTATGTCTGACAGAATGATGGTTATGAAAGACGGTAAAATCCAAGAAATTGGTGATGCTGACGAAATTTATTATCATCCGAAAACTGAATATACTAAGCAGTTGATTGATGCAATACCTAAAGGAGAATTTTAGGCTTTTTTTTAACAGCTTTTTCCTTTCATTAATATAAATTACTACTATTCAGAAGCTTTGGCAAAATGTGTGTTTAGTAAAAGCTTCATTCTGTCTTTTTAAATATTTTACAAAACATCATTTCGGTATAATCAAAATAGAATGTGTTTACTCTAAAAAATTAACAGAGTCGAAATCTATTTGGTGAAACTTTTTACCGATTTACTACTTTTATATTCAGGGTTTTAAATTTTTGTTTGCAAATACAATTACCTTTGTAAAGATTCTTAATACAAAGATTATGATTAAAAAGAAAAAAAAGGGCACAAAAAAAAATACTTTCGTAAATAGTATTTTAAGTATTTTTGGTAACAATCCGTTCAGGGCTTATAACTACAAACAGGTTTCTCAACTTCTCGGTATAAGTGATAAAATAAGCAAAAACCTTGTAAATACTATCCTCAAAGAGCTTTGTCAAAATGAAGATTTGATAGAATTTAAGCCCGGAAAATATAAGGTCAACCCAGGAAATATTGTTAATTACGCTAATAAAACAGCAAATATCACAGGAATTGTTGACATGAAACAAACCGGAAAAGCATATTTAATTTCTGATGAAGGTGGTGATGATATTTTTATTTCTGCAAATAATACCGGACATGCACTAAATGGCGACAGAGTAAAAGTTTTGCTTTTTCCTCAACGAAAAGGACGTAAACCCGAAGGGCAAATTACAGAAATTATTAAGCGCGCAAAAGAACAATTCGTTGGAATTATAGAGGTTTCAAAAAACTTTGCTTTTCTTGTTCCAGACAGTAGTTCTGTTCCTGTTGATATATTTATTTCAAAAAATAATTTAAAAGGTGTAAAAAATGGAGAAAAGGCAATCGCAAAAATTACCGATTGGCCGAAGAACTCAAAAAATCCTTTTGGAGAAATAGTTGAAATTTTGGGTATGCCCGGAGATAATGAAGTTGAAATGCAATCTATTCTCGCTGAATATGATTTTCCACTTTCATTCCCGAAAAAAACCGAAAAAGAATTAGAAAAAATTTCTAATCAAATATCAAAAGCAGAAATAAAGCTCCGTAAAGATTTCCGAGAAGTTCTTACTATTACAATAGATCCTTTTGATGCAAAAGATTTTGATGATGCTATTTCAATAAAAAAACTAAAATCAGGTAACTGGCAAATTGGTGTTCATATTGCAGATGTTTCTCATTTTGTAAAACCGGGAACATCGATTAATGAAGAAGCCCTAAAAAGAGGAACTTCAATTTATCTTGTTGACAGAGTTGTTCCTATGCTTCCCGAAAAGTTATCGAATAACATTTGTTCGTTACAGGCAAATAAAGATAAACTTTGTTTTTCTGCAGTTTTCGAAATGGATGAAAATGCAAAAGTTATAAACGAGTGGTTTGGAAAAACTATAATTAATTCTGACAGACGATTTAATTACGAAGAAGTTCAAAAAATACTTGAAACCGGAAAAGGAGAATTATCAGAAGAAATATGCGCTCTGAACAATCTGGCATCAAAACTTCGTAAGAATCGCTTTGACAAAGGCTCTATAAATTTCCATTCACAAGAAGTAAAATTTGAGCTTGATGATGATGGAAAACCTTTAAGTATTTCTATAAAAGAATCGAAAGATTCTAATAAATTGGTGGAGGATTTTATGCTTCTCGCCAACAGAAAAGTTGCTGAATTTATTGGTAAAAAAAGAGAAAACAAAACCCCTAAAACATTTATTTATCGAATTCATGATGTACCCTCGCCGGAAAAGCTTAATACTTTTGTGAGCTTTGTCGGTAAGCTTGGTTATCAAATTAAGATGGATTCCACAAAAAATCTTGTAAATTCTTTTAATAATTTATTTAAAGAAATTGCCGGAAAGGCTGAAGAAAATATGATTGAAACTATTGCCATCAGAACTATGGCAAAAGCAGTCTATTCTACAGAAAATATTGGTCATTACGGACTTGCTTTTAAGTACTATTCTCATTTTACTTCGCCCATCAGGAGATATCCTGATTTAATGGTGCATCGTTTGCTTGAAGCATATTTAGAAAACAAACCTTCGGCAAACAAAAAAGAATATGAAGAATATTGTGAGCAATGTTCGCAATTGGAACGACGTGCAGTTGAAGCCGAACGAACATCAATAAAATACAAACAGGCAGAATATCTTCTCGATAAGATTGGGCAAAGTTTTGACGGTCTAATTTCAGGTGTCAGTAAATGGGGCATTTATGTTGAAATTGTTGGAAATAAATGCGAGGGTATGGTTCGTTTAACTGACCTTTACGATGATTTTTATTACCTTGATGAAGATAATTATTGCGTAATTGGGTCACAATCAGGGAATAAATACAAGCTTGGCGATAATGTTATCATTAAAGTAAAACGTATTGATCTTGCAAAAAAACAAATGGATTTCGAGTTAATGTAATCTTATAATATCAATTTTTTGAAGGATATAAATAGGTGATTAACCCTCCTATTACAGGACTAAAAATCATACAAAGAAAAAATGCCCATTCTGTACCCAGTTTTTTCTTTTTTCCTATATTTTCTGAAATTATCAATGACAAAATATACCAAATGGTAAAAACAAATATTATTATAATTTCATTCATTTTAAATTTTATTTCATTCATTAATAAAATCGAAATAGAAACAATAAAGGGATTATTATTCCCAGAATCGTAAGCCAAGCACCTCTGCCGGTAATTCCTTTTTTCCCTTTAATAATAAATAATCCTGTTATGGCAATTAACATTAAAGCTCCGGCAAAAATATCAGAAAATGATGTCCACCACAAACCCGGATTATAATGAAGGTAATTAATTTCTTTAAAGATTGGTCTTTTTCGCGTTTTTTCAATTGTTCCAATACCTTTTGAAATATTGAAAACAGCAACACCATTTTTCAAAAAGACTTTAAGCGTGTTATCATTGGGAAAATAATGTTTTTTATAATACCGCCCTTCATTAAATTTATCAAGGAAGCTTACAATATCAGTTTTATTTATGTCAGTATTTATTACATTACTAAACTCAACATTACTTTTAATAATAATATAATTCGGATTCCAATCATCTAAATGATTAATTGCAATTCCTGACAAAGCATAAATTATTGTCATCCCAAAAAACAAAAAACCAAGATCGCGATGGATCATACGATTCCATTTTCTCCACTTAAATTTCATTTTGTATAATTTTTATTTTACAAAAATAAAAAAAGCCGGAATTATTAATCCCGACTTTATATATATTTTTTTAATTGCTTTATTCCGTTTGTGGTTCCGTTGCAAATTTATATTCTGAACATACTATAGAATAATATACCAAATACCCTTTTTCTGTTTCGGCAATTTCTGCTCTAAGATTTTCTATTTGCTTAAATCCATCTATATGTTCACCCTGGTCAGCATTTTTACCTTTAGAAGTTTTATGATCTCCTTCGCCTTCTTCTTCGTGTTTACCCAATCCTTTCCCTTTTTCAGATTCTTCGTTATTGGCTAATAGTTCATTTTCCCAATCATTAAGGTAATTTTCATCTATTCTCAGTTCTTCAACAATACCCTCAACTTTAATTGATTTTCCAACCCATTCTGTATTAAAAACCGGCATATTTTCTCCAACTGTGATTTTAATTCTTCCTTTTGAATTATCATCAATAATAAACATTTTGTCACCACCATGCATACAAACATGATCAACTATTCCTTCTATAGAAACAGCTTTTCCTGTCAGTGTTTCAGCTGTATCGTCAAATTCAGCAATACTAACAACTATTGGACTAACAGCTGTTATTATGCTTTTATCATTATTCTTTTCAGTTTGTTTTTGTTGATTTCCACATGAAAATAAAAAACCTGAAATAATTGCTATTACTATTAATTTTCGTGTCATAATTTTTTCTTTTTATTTATTAATTAATGAATTTATAAAAGTATATAATTGTGTTAATATCTATTAATTAAAATCACTGCCTATTTTTATTCCATCATATTTTTTTTCCACACCATTTTTGTAATAAATTTTCATAAAAACGCTACCATCATAATTATATTTTGTCCATTCTCCGTTTTTTTTACCCATTACATAAAAGCCTTCTTCTTTTTTATTTCCATTATCCCAATAATAAATATGTATTCCGTTTGGATTATCATCAATAAATTTTCCTTCAAAACTTTTTTTACCATTATTATAAAAATGCTTCCATGTTCCATTGCGCTTTCCATCAATATATTCACCTTCTTCTTTATTATCACCAATTTTATATATCCAAAAACCATTTTTTAATCCTTCAAAATATTCGCCTTTAGTAATAATATTTCCGAGTTGGTTATATTCGGTTAAAATTCCATTTACAATACCTTCCGAAAAATTTTCTTCTCTTAATAATCTTCCCGATTGATAATACCAACTCCATTTTTCTATTAATTTTCCATTATCATTAAATTTTCCTTCTTGTTCTAATTTTCCACTTTTATGATAATATTTCCATTCTCCTGTTTTAATATCTTTTCTATAATTTCCTTTGGCTTTAATATTTCCGTTATCAAAATATTCATTCCAAAAACCATCTCTTTCTCCTTTTTGAGTAATAATTCCTTTTCCTATTATTACACCATTTTTAAAAATATATGAGTTTTCAACAGTTCCATCTTCCGAATATTCACGCCTTATTCCTTCAGGGACACCATCTTTATAACTTGCAACAATTTTTACTTTTCCGTTTTTATAATAATCCTTTTTTACATCTAATTTTTTTAGTTTAGCAACATTTTCCTGAATTACACCATCTGTAAATTTTTCAGCTTTTTTAAGATTTCCATCGTTACTATATTTTTTAAAAAAACCTTCTTTATTACCATGCTTATATTTTCCTACTAATTTCAATTTTCCATCAGGATAATAATATTTCCAAATGCCGTGTTTTTTATTTTGTTGATCGAAGCGATTAATATTTTCTTTATCAACAATAAAACCTTTTTTATAATAAAATAAAGTAATTATTCTTCCATCATTTGCATATTCCTTACAAATTCCTTCTTCTAATCCATCAATAAAGTTTACACTTCTTTTTATTTTTCCATCAGAATAAAAATTTTGTGTTAAACCATTTTTTATGTCATCAATAAAATTTTCACTAATAATTTCTTCTTCCTGATAGATTTTTCTTCTTCCGTTTTTCTTTCCTTTTTTATAATTTATCTCAAGAATAATATCTCCATTATCGTTATAAAATTTCCATACAGAATCGAGTTTAAAATTTTTACGATTTCCTTCAGATATTAATATTTCATTCAAATTATATGTTTTCCAATATCCGTCCGGTTTTTCACCACGCATAAATCCTTCGCTTGATTTTTTTCCATTTTCATGATAAAAAATATTATAACCATCGGGGTTAATATCATTTTGCGATATTGCTGAATTAATGATAAAAATAAATACAAATATTATTTTAAATTTAAACATATAATTATTTTACTGTTTTTCCTTTAACAACTCTTTGATTAAGTTCTTGTCGGTAAATTTCATCTTTTTTTATCCATAATCTTGTGTTTTCAACTTTTGAATCTACATTGTAAATTAATGTATCGTAAACAATTCCATAATAACTACCAATATTTTTATTTACTAATATTTTATAAAAGCTATCTTGATTTTTTTTATGAAAAGTCACAGTATTATCATTTTCGAAAGAAATAAAAAGTTTATCATTAGTAAAACTATCGCATGTCCCCGGAGTATTTTTAGTAATTATTATTTGATCAATATAATTTCCATTTTCAAAAACTATTTCACCTCTTGCTATTTTAGCTTCATTAATAGGAATAACTCTTTGTAAAATAACAGTATTTGAAATATAAAACTGAACTTTTTTAATATCTAATTTTTTGTTTTCTATGTTTTTTCTAAGATTTTGTGTAAAATAAATTTTCTTAGTACAAGATAATGTAAACATCATTAATGCTATCAGACCGATTAAAATTATTTTATTTTTCATGATTAAAATTTAATAATTAGCTACTTTCTAAAAATTATATTTTTATTATTTATAATTTATAATTTTAGATAATTGAAGCATTTTTTCAATAGATTTTTTTGCTTTTTCAATTTTTATATTATCTAAAGTTATTTCGGGTTTTTCATTAACAAGACAATCATATACTTTTTGTAAAGTATTTTTTTTCATATATTCACAATCATTGCAAGAACAATTTTCATCAGTCGGAACAATTAAAAATTCTTTTTCCGGAGAATCTTTTTTCATTTGATGAAGTAATCCTGTTTCACTTGCAATAAGTATTTTTTTAGAGTCAGATGATTTTGCATATTCAAGCATTTGCGCTGTTGATCCAATAAAATCTGCGAGTTCTAAAACAGCTGCATTACATTCGGGATGAGCTATTAATTTTGCTTTGGGATTTTTAACTTTAATTTTTATTACAGCTTCGTTATTCAATTTATCATGAACTTCACAAACACCATCCCATAAAACCATATTTCTTCCGGTTAAATTATTAATATATCCACCTAAATTTTTATCAGGAGCAAAAATAATTTTTTCTTCTTTTGGAAAACTTTCTACAATTTTTACAGCATTTCCTGATGTACAAACTACATCTGAAATAGTTTTAATATCAGCTGTGCAATTAATATATGAAATAACTATATGATCGGGATATTTTTCTTTAAACTTTTTAAATTCATTTAGAGGGCATGAATCAGCAAGTGAACATCCTGCATCCATATCCGGAATAATTACTTTAGTTTTCGGATTAATTATTTTAGCTGTTTCAGCCATAAAATGAACTCCACAAAAAACTATTATCTTTGCTTTTATTTCAGCAGCTTTTTTAGCTAAAGCTAAACTATCTCCTACATAATCAGCAATATCTTGTATTTCTGGTATTTGATAAAAATGCGCTAATAATACCGCATTTTTTTCTACTTTTAATTTTTTAATTTTTTCTGTTAAATTCATTAATTGCTTTTATAATATTTCAACACTATATTTCAGCACTAAAATTAATATTTTTATTTTCTTTAATTTTAAACAGGTTAAATAATATATATAATATATTTATTAATTAAAATTTTAAATGTATTATTATTAGACTTGTTAATAAACTAAATTTTTAATGATTATTGTAATTAAAATGTATCAAAATTATTATTAAATATTTAATAATTACATTACTAAAATAAATATATTTTTCACCAAATAGCTAATAATTTTGTTAATAATAGTTTAATAAAAATTAATAATAATTTTAATCATTAAGCTTTATAAACAATTTGTTAATTATTTAAATATTTATTATAAAATTATAACAATTTTTAAAGGAATAAACATTATTTTGTTTATAACTAATAAAAAATTGATTTTAAGATAATAGCGTAAATATAAACTTTTTTTGATTTAAATAAAATCTTAATTTTAAAGTAATTAATAAATATAATTAATTTTTAAGTAATTTTGTATTTAATAAATTATTAACATGTTTGATAAAAGTAAAAATATATTGATTGGAAGTGATCATGGTGGGTTTGAAATGAAGGAATTTATTAAGAAAAACTTATTAAAAGAAGGCTATAAAATAAAGGATTTTGGGACAAATTCTACTGAAAGTGTAGATTATCCTGATTTTATTCACCCAGTAGCAAAATTCATTAATGATAATGAAAATGATTTAGGGATAATACTATGTGGAAGTGGAAATGGTGCGCAGATGACGGCAAATAAATATATAAATGTAAGAGCTGGATTATGTTGGACTGAAGAACAGGCAAAGCTTATAAGAATGCATAATAATGCAAATATTATTTCTATTCCAGGAAGATTTGTTGATTTTGAACTTGGATTAAAAATGGTAAAAGTATTTTTGAAAACCGATTTTGAAGGTGGACGACATAAACAAAGAGTTAATAAAATATCACAAATTCATTAAAAAGCATAAATGACGGAACTACATAAAAAATTTATAAAGGATTCTGAAAAAAAAGCTTTTGATATTAATCATCGTAATACCATAATGTTTAATATTTCTAAATATGAAAAGGCTGTTATTAATGGAAAAAAGCAATTCAAAGATCTTGAACTTGCGCGAGATAGAGCTGCAAATATTAAACATAAAGTTATTAGCGAAACTGAAAATTATTTAAACGAATTTGAAGCTAATTTTATTAAACATGGTGGAAAAGTTATCTGGGCTGAAGACAGTAACGAGGCTATTAAAGAAATACTTAAGATATTAAAAAAGCATAATACAAAAAAGGTAGTAAAGTCAAAATCTATGACTACCGAAGAAATTGAATTAAATCAATCTCTCGAAAAAAATAATATAGAATCACTTGAAACCGATCTTGGTGAATACATAGTTCAGCTTAATAACCAAAAACCTTATCATATTGTAACCCCGGCAATGCATTTATCTAAAGAAGATATTTCAAAATTATTTAATAAAAAATTTAAAACACCTAATAATAGTACACCGGAGGAAATAACTGCTTTTGTAAGACAACTTTTAAGAGAAAAATTTACAGAAGCGGATGTAGGAATTACGGGAGCTAATTTTCTTATTTCAGATATTGGAGCTGTTGCATTGACCGAAAATGAAGGAAATGGCGTAATGTCTATGGCATTCCCAAAAGTTCATATTGCAATTGCGGGTATAGAAAAATTAATTCCATCATTGGAAGATCTTAATCTTTTTTGGCCATTACTTTCAACATACGGAACAGGACAAAATATTACAGTTTATAATTCTATTATTACAGGCCCAAAACAAGAAGATGAACTTGATGGTCCCGACGAAATGTATGTTGTTTTATTAGATAATAATCGTACTAATTTACTGGCAAAAGAAAAACAACGAAGAGCACTATCTTGTATAAGATGTGGGGCTTGTCTTAATAATTGTCCTGTTTATAAAAATATTGGGGGACATTCTTATAACACAACATATAGCGGACCAATAGGTGCGGTTATAACTCCATATTTAAAAAGTATGGATGATTATAAACATTTAAGTTTTGCTTCGTCGTTATGTGGAAAATGTACAGATAATTGTCCGGTAAAAATACCTTTGCATCAATTATTACTATACAATAGAAATGATTCTATTAAAGAAAGTAAAATAAAATTTTCTGAAAAATTAATGATGTTTGGATGGAAAAAAGTTATGCTTAATCGGTCTTTAATGGATATTGTTGGAGGAAATCTAAAAAATATTGCAATTAAAATGTTTTTTAGAAAAGCCTGGGGACCACGACGCGAACTACCAAAGATACAACCAAAATCTTTTAAAAAGCTTTGGAATAAAAGAAGGTGAAAAAGTTACTGACATATATTTTTAATCAAGTAATTCGGAAATTTTGTTTCGGAGGTCTTCACCTCGTAAATTTTTAGCAATAATAATTCCATCAGGGTTAATCAAAATACTATGAGGGATTGATCGTACACCATATAATTTTCCGGCTTCACATTTCCAGCCTTTTAAATCTGAAACTTGAGTCCATGCAAGACTATCATCAACTATTGCTTGTTTCCATTTTTCGCTATTATTATCAAAAGATATTCCAATAATATCAAAACCATTATCTTTGTAATCGTTATAAACAGATACAATATTTGGATTTTCCCTTCTACATGGAATACACCAGGCTGCCCAAAAATCCATCAATAAATACTTACCTTTTAATGAAGACAAAATTATAGGATTTCCTGTTGTATCATTTAATGTGAAATCAATAATTGGTTGATTAATATCTACTCTTTTTAAGATTTTAACTCTTTCGGTGAGTTTATTATAATAAATTGATCCATAGACAGATTCATTGAAATTACTTGTAATTGAATCAAGAGTGCTTAAATTAAATTGATATGAATTTCGGTAAATAATATAAGGTGAAACAAAATTACTGTCATTATTAAAAGCATAAGATATTAAAAATTCTATTTTTGCATTATCATTTTTTGTAAAAAGAGAATCAGCATAATCAAGCTTTAGTTTATCATTTTCCGCTTTAGCTTCTTTATAAATATTTTCATAAATATTTCTATCTATCTCATTAAAACTATCCATTTGATTTTTATAGGAATTATAAATATTTTGCACAGATGATCCGCTAATAACAGCATCAATATTTCCGGTAGTATCAATATTCATTTCTATTGTTATTTCTGCCGGTTCAACAAACACAAAAGTATTTGATTTTTTCCCTTCAACAGAAATATAATAAACTTCAGCAAAATCAACATGTCCTTTTAAGGTGAAACCACCGTCTTTTATATTTGATGAATCACAAATAATTTTATCCCCGTCAACATAATGAATCAAGTATAATTTAGTAGTATCATTTACATTAATTGTTCCTTTTATCGAAAAATTACTATTGTTTGTACAAGATGACAATAATACAATTGCCACAATAATAGATAAATATTTTTTCATTTTTTCTTTTTAATATTATAAAATAAATATTGAATAATAATTACCAAAGATAATGTAATAATAGTACCAAGTAAAATATTGTAAAAAGTTAACAAAATTTCTTTAAAACTAAATATATCAAGAAAATATAAAACAAAATTATGAACAAAAATTAATATCAGTGAATATAAAAAAAACCATCTGAAACCAAAACTTTTTATTCCTATTTGCATATTTGGTTCAATATCTTTTCCTGTGGATAAATATTTTATTAAAGATGGTCGAATAAAAGCAACAAGTACAGTTGCAGCTGCGTTAATACCAAATGATTTCATAAAAATATCAACACCAAAACCCAAAAAAAATGCAGAAACCAACAGCAACCATTTTGGTGTTTCTTTTGGTAGTAAAAGGATAAAAAGTATATATAAATATGGATTAAGATATCCGTTGAATTTAATATTATTCAACAACAATACTTGTATTAATAATAACACAATAAAACGAATAATATTTCTTGTAATAATATTATTCATGCTGCGAATCCTTTACTAAATTAATTTCTTCTTTTTTGTTAATATTTTGAATTACATAAACATAATTCAGACTATTAAAATCAGTTGAAAAATTTAAAACCGCACTATTTAAACTTTCTCCCATTTTGGTTTTGTATTTATCAAAAGTTCCAATCATTATTTTTTCAGGAAAAACAAAAGAAAAACCACTTGTAATAATTGTATCGCCTTTTATTAAATTAATATGGGTTGGAATATCTGTAATGGTTCCTTTTTTATAGGAATTTTCATTCCAAATTAAATTTACAAGTTGAAGATTTTTTTTAATTTTCGCACTTATTTTTGCGTCTTTATGGATTACCGACATTACTGTACAATAATTTTTTGAAACACCAATTACAATTCCCACAATTCCCTCATTACAAACAACACCCATATCTGCTTCAATTCCATGCTTTTTTCCTTTGTTTAGCATAAGATAATTACTACTACGGTTAGTGGAGTTGTTAATTACTTTTGCGCTTATGTAATTATAATTTGTGTCTTGATGAGGTATTAATGTGCTATCCATAGCATTTTGATCGAAAGAAATAGTTTTTAATTTTCCTATTTCCTCTGATAACTCACGATTAACAGATGCAAGATTAAAATACTCAGAAATATTATTTGCACCTGAAAAAAGAAAACCTGTAAAATGATTTGTTGCGTTTATTATTGCAGAACCTTGAAATCTATTATTATTAATGATTAATACCACTGAGAATATTTCTAATAAAAGAAACAGAAAAAAGAAATGATATTTTATCAAAAACGAAAAAAAGTATCGCATGGTTTAAAATATTAATAACAAAGATTCTACTTTTGAAGTTGTAAATTTTATTGATTGATTCAAACATTTAATCATTCTATCATTTAATCATTAATTTGTGATACAACCAAAATAACCCATCATTTACTTAATAAGGAAAGTAAATTTATCAAAATTCTTTAGTGCAATTCCTGTTCCTCTTGCCACAGCTCTAAGTGGATCATCAGCAACATGTATAGGAAGTTTAGTTTTAAGATGAAGACGTTTATTTAATCCTCTAAGCATCGAACCACCACCTGCTAGATAAATACCTGTTCTGAAAATGTCAGCTGAAAGTTCAGGAGGAGTCATCTCAAGAGCATTTAAAACAGCAGTTTCTATTTTAGAAATAGATTTATCAAGAGCTTGTGCAATTTCGGTATAATTAACAGTAATTTCTTTAGGAATTCCGGTTAACATGTCTCTTCCATGAACTGCATAATCATCAGGCGGATTATCAATTTCTGTCATGGCTGCTCCAACTTCAATTTTAATTCTTTCGGCAGTACGTTCTCCAATATTAATATTATGTTGTTTACGCATATAATCACCGATATCAGCAGTAAAATCGTCACCTGCAATACGAATAGATTTATTATTAACTATTCCGCCAAGGGCAATTACTGCAATTTCGCTTGTACCGCCACCAATATCAATAACCATATTTCCGGTAGGTTCCAGAACATCAATTCCTATTCCAATAGCAGCTGCCATTGGTTCGTGAATAAGCCTAACTTCTTTTGCACCTGCTTGCTCAGCTGAGTCTTTTACAGCTCTTTCTTCTACTTCGGTTATTCCGGAAGGAATACAAATTACCATTTTTAATGCAGGCGGAAAAATAGTTTTTTTTGTTCCTATCATATTGATGAATTCTCTGATCATATATTCCGATGATTTGAAATCAGCAATAACACCATCTTTTAACGGACGAATAGTTTTTATATTTTCATGGGTTTTTCCATGCATCATCATTGCTTTTTTACCTACTGCAATAATTTTTCCGGTATTACGCTCAATGGCAATTATTGATGGTTCATCAACAACAACTTTATCATTGTAAATGATTATTGTGTTTGCAGTACCCAAGTCTATTGCAATCTCCTTTGTTAAAAATGAAAATAATCCCATTATTTTAAAATTAAAATTAATTTATAAAGCAAATTAATGCTTAAAATGTCTTGTTCCGGTAAATACCATTGTCATACCATTATTATTGCAAAAATCTATAGAGTCCCTATCTCTTATTGATCCGCCCGGTTGAATAACGGCATTAATCCCTTCTTTATTAGCAATTTCTACTGAATCGGCAAAAGGGAAAAAAGCATCAGAAGCCATAACCGCACCATTAAGATTAAAACCAAATTCTTTGGCTTTAATAATTGCTTGTTTTAGTGCGTCAACCCTGGATGTTTGCCCCACTCCACTTGCGATAAGTTGCTTGTTTTTTGCCAAAACAATTGTATTTGATTTTGTATGTTTTACAATTTTGTTAGCAAAAACCAAATCTATCTTTTCAGACTCAGTTGGAGCGGTTTTTGTTACTACTTCAAAATCCTCAACTGATTCGATTTTTAAATCTTTTACTTGTTGAATTGCTCCGTTTAAAATTGATCTGAATTGCTTATCAGGAAAATCAAACGATTTTTTTTGTAAAATTATTCTATTTTTCTTTGATTTAAGTATTTCCAAAGCATTATTTTCATATCCTGGCGATAAAATTATTTCACAGAAAAGTTTATTGATTTCTTTTGCTGTTTTTTCATCAATAATTTTATTACAAATTAATACACCGCCAAAGGCAGAAACAGGATCTCCGGCAAGTGCTTTTTTCCAGGCATCGATCAAATTATCTCTACTGGAGATTCCACATGCATTGTTGTGTTTTAAAATTGCAAAAGTAGTTTCATCAAAATCGTTTATCAGATTTATTGCAGCATCAAGGTCAACTAAATTATTGTAAGAAATTGCCTTGCCGTGAAATTGTTCAAAGACTTCATCAAGTTCACCATAAAAAATTCCTTCTTGATGAGGATTTTCACCATATCTTAAAGTATTAGATTTTGTTATACTTTTCTTAAAAGATTTGATGTCTTCATGTGTATTAAAATAATTAAAAATAGCTATGTCGTAATTTGATGAAATATTATAAGCATGAGCTGCAAATTTCTTTCGTTCTTCTATAGTAGTAAAACCATTGTTGTTTTCGAGCAAATTTAACAATTCAGAATACTGGTTGGAAGAAGGAATAATCAACACATCCTTAAAATTTTTTGCTGCTGCCCTGATAAGCGAAATGCCTCCAATATCAATTTTTTCTATTATTGCTTGTTCTTCAGAAATCTGTTTTACAGTTTCTTCAAATGGATAAAGGTCAACAATTACCAAATCAATTTCGGGTATTTCATAGTTTCTCATTTCTTCAATGTCACCTTGATTTTCTCTTCTGCCAAGAATACCCCCAAAAACTTTTGGATGCAGAGTTTTTACTCTTCCACCTAAAATCGAAGGGTAAGAAGTTAAAGATTCTACAGGAATAGCATTTATTCCTAAATCTGCAATAAATTTAAAAGTGCCACCCGTTGAGTAAATATTTATTCCTAACTCGTTTAGTTTTTTTACGATCTCTTCTAAGCCATTTTTGTAAAAGACTGAAACTAATGCATTTTTGATTTTTTTCAAGATTCTGAATATTTGAGTTTTGCGACTGCAATTTTATTAAAAATCAGAACAATAAACAATTAAAATCTTGAATTTTTGTTGCGAATTTATTTCATAAGTTTAACAAAATGCTTTATTTTCGTAAACAAAACAAAAAACATATAATCCAATGTTTAAAAAAATGATAATATTAAAGTTGATTCACGAAAGCTATATTTTTGCATTTCAGTCGATAAAAACAAATAAAACCCGTACCATTCTTTCTTTAACAGGTATTACAATTGGAATATTTTCTATTATTTCAATTTTTACTGTTTTCGATTCAATGGAGCGATCAATCCATTCAAGTATTGATTCTTTGGGCGACAATGTAATTTTTGTACAAAAATGGCCTTGGGCAATGGGGGGTAATTATCCATGGTGGAAATACTGGCAACGACCAGAACCAAAATTACAGGATTTAAAACAAATTCAAAAACGTAGTAATACAGCCAAAGCAAGTTCATTAATGTTGGAAGTAAGCAGAAATATTAAATATCAAAATACCACAATAGAAGATGTTCAAATTTCTGCTGTTACACAAGATTATAATAAAACAATGTCATTTGATTTGCAGCAAGGTAGATATTTTACACCAATAGAATCGAATGGTGGTAGTAATGTTGTAATGATTGGAAGCGAAATTGCCCAAAATTTATTTGGACAAGCAGATGCTTTGGAAAAAAAGATTAAAATATTTGGACGTAAAATGCTTGTTATCGGGGTGATAAAAAAAGAAGGAAAAGATCTCTTTGGAGGCTCATCAGACGAAATTGCAATTATACCATATAATTTTGCCAGAACTGTACTGGATGTAAAAAATATTAGCTCTTCGATTATTGTGGTAGCAAAAGAAAATATTTCAAACGAAGAATTAAAAGATGAACTAACAGGAATAATTCGTTCGATTCATAAACTGAAACCATCTGAAGATGATGATTTTTCGATAAACGAAACAGATATTATTGCGAAAGGTTTTGACGAAATGTTTGGATTTATTGCTGGCATTGGTTGGATAATTGGCGCTTTTTCTTTGCTTGTTGGTGGTTTTGGAATTGCTAATATTATGTTTGTTTCGGTAAAAGAAAGAACAAGTCAAATAGGAATTCAAAAATCCCTTGGCGCAAAAAATTATTTTATTTTATTACAATTCCTTTTCGAAGCTATTTTCCTTTCATTAATGGGAGGTGTAGGAGGTTTGTTGATAGTTTATTTATTGTCACTTATTGTTTCAGGCTCAATGGATGGATTTTCACTTGTATTAACAAGCGGTAATATTATTTTAGGAATTAGTGTTTCTGCTATTATTGGTTTATTGTCTGGAATTATTCCGGCATACATGGCTTCAAAGTTAAATCCTGTTGAAGCAATGCGTTCAAGTTTTTAAAATTAATTTATTAAAGCATAAAGATCGAAAATTCAATTAGTAAGTGCGACAGTTTTCCTTTCAAAGATAAAAAATCTAGATTTTTTATCTTTGAAAGGAAAAGCATAAAACTGTTGCATTATGGACAAAAAGAATTATACCCATATTAGT